>Ga0310345_10000293_pt1 | contig 86267 bp, 66 predicted proteins | sample HC15DNA20500_MG_FD_204667 | JGI IMG/M metagenome (GOLD analysis project Ga0310345, IMG submission 204667) | Marine microbial communities from station ALOHA, North Pacific Subtropical Gyre - HC15-DNA-20-500_MG | ecosystem: Environmental > Aquatic > Marine > Oceanic | place: Pacific Ocean: North... | reverse complement strand
ACGAGGTGCATCCCCATTCGGCGCTCAGGATGAAATCGCCGAGAATGTTCAGGCGCCATGCCGAGAGGCATTCGCAACCATCAAACTAAGCGGGAGTCCGTGTCCGGGACTGTAGGGGCAACTCCACAACATCAGCGCGTGGAACATCGAGAAAAAGCGCCTCAAGCGCGATGGCCACGGCGCCATCTCCTTGCGTAACGGCGTGATCCGTGGTCACCTGATGAGTTTGCTGTTGGTAGCGGTGGCATATGCCATGGGCGGCTGGCCTGTGGCTGGCTTCTTCATTGCCAGTGCGCTGTGGGGCAAATCGCTGCTGGAGATCGTTAACTACATGGAACACTACGGCATGGTTCGCGACCCCAAGCTCCCGGTTCAGCCTCGTCACTCTTGGAACACCAACAAGCGCATCAGTTCATGGTCGATGTTCAACCTGACCCGCCACTCGCATCACCATGCCCAAGGCGAAGTGCCTTATCAAGACCTCAAGCCCTTCCCTGAAGCGCCCATGATGATCGGTGGCTACCTGACCACCATCCTGGTGGCCATGGTTCCGCCTCTGTGGTTCAAACTGATGGACCCCAAGGTCAAGGAGTGGGATCTGAAGTACGCCAGCCCCGAAGAGTTGAAGCTGTCTGAGGCCGCCAACAAGCGGGCTGGCTGGGGGCTCAAGGCTTCTGCTTGAGCCATGGCGTTGTAAAAATAGGGCTACGGTGGCAGACCTGTGATTGATGCTAGACCTGCATTCATGGCTTCTTCAAGTCGCTGTTTTCCATCCCCTGCTTGAATTGCTGCGTTTCGTGCGCCGCCCGGTGCCAGCATAGTAACCGCCCTGCCGCTCAAGGCGTACGCTCATGGCTTTCCATTGCGCCTGACAGACGCACCCGTGCATCGGGTACCAGCTTGAAAGAGGTACCTTCGAGGTTTTGCACATCGGTGGCCGACCTCGTGTGCGATCGTGTAGGGCTTGGGCAAAATCCTCCAGGCGCATGCTCAGCGTCGCCCTGTGTCGGTCTTGCAAATTCACCGCCACGCCCGTGAATATGGGCAGAGCCTGGCAACAGGGATGGCCAAAACTCTGGGTTTTTCCCCGGTGGATGCCATGATCGGCTTGCGCGACCCGCTGGCAATGCTGGTACTACGTGTGCCGTGGGCAGAGGTAGAGAGGTCGCTGGCTCCGCTATTCGCCCGCAAGGCGAGCATGGCAGCATGCCGACATGTTCGGCCCGACGCCGCGGACGTTGCCGACGGGCTCAGCGCGGCTCGTCGCGCGCGCCTGCCCCTTCGCCTGATGGTGGAGCCGCTATTCCAGGCGGCGCCATGCCTTCTGATGGATGACACGGGCGTGCTAACCGAGGAGACGGTGGTGCGCACGTTCTCGATCCTGAAGGCGACAGACCTTCTCAGCCACTCGCGATCAGTGTTGGGAGCTTATATTTCAGGCCGCTGAGGCCGTGTCCTGCATCTCATAGGTCTGGACCAAGCGCTTGCGTTGCGCCGGCAAAAAGTTGATGCGCGAGGCATCGCCACCGGTGGCTTTAACCACTCGCTTGTCCATCACGGCAAACCACAGCGGCGGCACGTAAGCGACCAGGAACATGCCCGTGTAGCCCAGCGGCAGGAAGGTCGGAATGTCGTGGAAGCTGCGCAGCGACTGGTAGCTGCGCGTCGGGTTGGCGTGGTGGTCGGAGTGGCGCTGCAGCTGGAAGGTCAGGATGTTGGACAGCACGTGGTTGCTGTTCCACGAGTGGTGCGGCTGGCAGTGTTCGTAGCGGCCATCGGGCTTCTTCTGGCGCAGCAGGCCGTAGTGCTCGATGTAGTTGGCCGAGGTCAGCATGAAGGCGCCCAGGAAGGCCAGCACCATCAGCAGCACCAGGGCCTGCGTGCCCAGCCAGGCGGTCATGCCGCCCCAGACGATGGCGGTGCCGATCCAGCCCTGCACGATCTCGTTGTCCAGGCTCCAGGCCGACTTGCCCTGGCGCTCCAGGCGCTCGACCTCCAGGTCCCAGCCGCGGAAGTAGGCGCCGGGCATCTCGCGGAACATGAAGCGGTAGATCGTCTCGCCCATCTTGGACGAAGCCGGGTCTTCCGGCGTGGCCACGTGGCGGTGGTGGCCGCGGTTGTGCTCGATGCAAAAGTGCGTGTAGGCGCCCAGCGAGAGGTTGAACAGCGCGGCCTTGCGGGGCAGCCATTCCTTCTTGTGGCCCAGCTCGTGGCTCATGTTCATCACCAGGCCCAGCATGAAGCCGTTGATGATGACGGTGGTGACCACGCCATACCAGGGCACCGCGTGCGTGCTCAGGAACCACACGTTGAACAGCGTGGTGGCCCAGCCCACGGGGATGGCCAGGTAGATCATCCAGCGGTAGAAGGCGCGGCGCTCGAGGTCGGGCACGGCGGCTTCAGGCGGGTTGCTGGTGTCGTCGCCGATCAGCCAGTCCAGGATGGGCACCAGCACGAACAGCACCAAAAAGGGCAGGACGTACCAGGCGGCGTGGTCCTGGCCCATCAGGTGGGCCACCGGGCCCGTGGCCACGATGGCGGGGATCAGGGCTGGCAGCAGCCAGAGGGGCTTCTTCGGGTCCCGGTAGGACGCGGCCAGCGGGTCGGGCAGCACGGCGCTCATGTTGTTGTCTCCTCGGTGTGAGTCGGTGAAATGGAGTGATGCGATCTTGCGAGCGCAGGCCGAAATGGGGTACCGTCTGCGCTGGCAACTTATCGTCATTTTGTGACACTCACCGTGAGCACCCGAACCCCTCCCACGCAGGCGGCCGACTGGCTGGCGCCCGCGCTGCACCCCATCTACGCCCGGCTGATCTGCGCCGAGATGCGCCGCCGTGGCTTCGACGAGGCGCAGATCCTGTCCGGCACGCGGCTGAACTGGGCGTCACTGCACGAGGGCAACCGCTACCTGAGCTTCGACGAGGTGACCCGGCTGATCCGGCGCGCGGTGGCGCTCACGCAGGAGCCCTGGCTGGGCATCACCGTGGGCTGGGGCACGCAGCTGTCGGCGCACGGGCCGGTGGGGGTGGCGGCCATGTCGTGCGACAACGTGGGGCAGGCGCTGGCCCTGATCCAGCGCCACGCCGGCTTGCGTCAGAGCCTGATCTCGCTGGAGGTCGACCAGCAGGGCGACGAGGTCACCCTGTGGATGCGCGAGCACCTGCAGGCCCCGGATGTGCGCGAGTACATCATGGGCCACCTGATGGGCGCGGGCCTGCGCCTGCTCGACACGCTCACGGGGCTGGACATGACCCGCGTGGCCCGTGTGGAGTTCGCCTTCCCGGAGCCGCCGTGGGCCGATGCCTACCGCCGCTGGTGGCCTTCGGTGCGCTTTGGCATGGAGCGCTCGGCCATGGTGTTGCCGCTGTCGCTCCTGAGCCACCCGGGCCTGGCCCCTGACCCGCAGACCCACCGCATGGCCTTGCGCGAGTGCGAGCGCCTGTGGTCACAGCAGAACGACCCGCGTGACCGCCTGGGGCCCGTGGGCGACCGCATCTTGAGGCTCTTGCTGGCCTGCGAGGGCGGCTACCCGACCCTGAGCGAGTTGGCCGAGCGCGAGCACGTCTCCAGCCGCACCCTGATCCGCAAACTGGGCGACGAGGGCCTGACCTACCAGCAGCTGCTCGACCGCGTGCGCGAAGACCTGGCCTGCTGGTGGCTGCTGCACTCGGACATGAGCGTCGAAGCCATCGCCGACCGGCTGGGCTATCAGGACACGTCCAATTTCAGCCGCACCTTCCGGCGCTGGGTGGGCATGCCGCCGAGCGACTTCCGGCGATCAGCGGGTGCTCAGACCTTGAACACCGCCACCGACTGAACGAGCTCGGCAGCCTGGTGCTGCAGGCTCTCGGAGGCCGAGGCCGACTCTTCAACCAGGGCCGCGTTCTGCTGCGTGCCGTGGTCCATTTGCTGGATGGCCTGGCCGACCACCGACTCCCCGGCTTGCTGCTCGGCGCTGGCCGTGCTGATCTCGGCCACGATGGTGTTGACCCGCCCGATGGCATCCACGATCTGGACCATGGTGTCACCGGCCTGGTTCACCAGCGTGCTGCCTCGCTCGACGCGCTCGGCGCTGGCCGTGATGAGGTGCTTGATCTCGCGGGCGGCGCCAGCGCTGCGCTGCGCCAGCGAGCGCACCTCGGCCGCCACCACGGCGAAGCCTCGGCCTTGCTCACCTGCGCGGGCCGCTTCCACCGCCGCGTTCAGGGCCAGGATGTTGGTCTGGAAGGCGATGCCGTCGATCACCGAGATGATGTCGGAGATCTTGCGCGAGGCCTCGTTGATGCCCTGCATGGTCTCGACCACCTCGCGCACGACCCCACCGCCCTGTTCGGCGACCTGAGCGGCCGCCTGGGCCATGGCGGTGGCCTGCAATGCGTTCTCTGCGTTGCGCTGCACCGTGTGCCCCAGGTCCGACATGGTGGAGGCGGTTTGCTGCAGCGAGCCGGCTTGTTGCTCGGTGCGTTGCGACAGGTCCTGGCTGCCTTGCGAAATCTGGGCGCTGGCCGTGGCCACGGCTTCGGCGTTGCCGCGCACCCGCGTGACCACCTGGGTCAAGCTGGCCTGCATGTCGGAAAGCGCCGCCAGCAGGGGCGTGAACTCGTCGCGCTGATCTTCGTGGATGGTGGTGCTGAGGTTGCCATCGCGCACGCGCTCGGCCACCTCCCGTGAGCGATCCACCCGCATCTTCAGGGTGCGCCCGATCCACCAGGACAGCGTCACCATGGCGCCGCCGATGAACAGGAACACGCCCAACAGCACCATCAAGGTCTGCTGGATGCTCGATTGGATGTGCGCGATGTCGCGCTCGGCGCTGTCGCGCTGGTAGCTCACGGTCTCCGCCAGTTCTTTGAGCAGCGCGTTGCGAGCCGGGATGGTGTGGTCGACCAGGTAAGCAAAGGCCTCGTCCTTGCGGCCCTCGGCGATGAGCTTGACGTTGGCCTCCCCTTGGACCCAGAAAGCCTGCACCGCTGGCGGGATGGCCTCAAAGCGTTCCTTGCCGGCGCTGGTGAACAGTTGCTGCTCATAGGTCTTGAGCAGCTGCTCGATCAGCTGGCGTTTGGTTTGCACGTCCTGCAAGGCCGCGTCGCGTTCAGCGGGCGTGCGCGCCAGCATGGCGTGGCGCAGTTGCAGCGAGGCGCGGGTGACGTTGAGCTCGACCTGGGCGATCTCCGAGAGTTGCGGGATGCGGTGCTTGGCCGTTTGATCGCTGACGGTGGAGACGTCCTGCAGCCGCCAGACCGTGAACAGGGCGGCCCCGATCAGGCCGGCGCAAACCAGCACCGAAGCCAGGGCGATGCGGGCGGCAAGCCCGCGCGCACCGAAAAATGACATGTCGAGCTCCTTTCAGCATTCGTCGTTGTTGCCGGCGCAGAACCAGAGAACTGAAGACATCGTTCGGAGATTCGGTCGCAAATTGATACATCCAGCGCATTCAAACCTGCGAATCTGAAAAAACTGCCCGGGGAATTGGGTGCAGGCGAGGGGCGCCGGCTTCTTACAATCGCCCCATGCCTTTTGTTCACCTCCGCGCCCACACCGAGTTCTCCGTCGTCGACGGCACCGTCCGCATAGACGACCTGGTCAAGCTTGCAGCCAAGGTTCGAGGTCGGGCACGGCGGCCTCGGGCGGGTTGCTGGTGTCGTCGCCGATCAGCCATTCCAGGATGGGCACCAGCACGAACAGCACCAAAAAGGGCAGGACGTACCAGGCGGCGTGGTCCTGGCCCATCAGCTGGGCCACCGGGCCCGTGGCCACGATGGCGGGGATCAGGGCTGGCAGCAGCCACAGGGGCTTCTTCGGGTCCCGGTAGGACGTGGCCATCGGGTCGGGCAGCACAGCGCTCTACACATCCACCGCCGCGAACTGGGTCTCTACATCGCCACCATCGCACCCAATCTCGCCCAGGCTGCGCTGCTCGCCATCCTCGTGCTGGTGCCGATGACCTTCCCTTCCGGTACCTGATCCCCACCCGAAGCCATGCCATCGGGCTGCGCGAAGCCATGTCTATCTCTCCACTTTATTACTTCGTCGAGATGGGCTACGGCATCCTGCTTCAGGGCGCGGGATGGGACATCCTGTGGGTTTGGCGCTGCTGCTTGGCATGGCGATCTTCGGGTTGGGCGTGTGGCGATTCAAGCGTCAGTTTTGATTCGTAAACCAGTCATGTCTCGACCGTGGGTCACGCGCTGCCTCCCAAGTCTGCAGTCCCCACGGGAAACAGGAAGCGCCCAATGCACGCCAGCTTATTGTCCAGGCGCAACTGCACCGAGACCGTTGTGATACGTCGTCCCGCCCGCACAATGTGGGGCACCGCGCAAATCGTGCCGGCGAAAGCCGGTCGCAAGTAATCGAAGGTAAGCGTCGAGCAAGCAGGTAACTCGACCCGCGCCAGGGATCGTGCAAGATGGGTAGCCGCGACCACTTCTCCAAAGCTGGCAAGTACACCACCATGGAAGGTCCGGATCAGGGGATTGCCGACATGATTTTCGCAAAAGTCCATGAGGTAGCGTGTCTCGCCCTCAACGACCTCCTCCCGCATACCCAGAAACCGATGGAAGGGCACCGCCGGCACGAGGACCATTGCTGCCTCTGCACAATCTGTCATTGATTTAACCACCCTCGTCATGCCGCACTCCTGTCCGTCGTATCGAAAGCCGGTCCTAACGTATCGATGGCAAAGGATCCCGTCACCGTGGCAAGCGGCATCTCGTCACCCGCCGCATAAGCCCGGCCGGAGACAAAGGCCACGCTGTCTGTCCAGCCGATGCATTCGACCACCGCGCGCAGGCCGCTGCCCGCCGGAATGGCACGAAGGTAATCGACGCGCAGGTCAATGGTGGCGATAGGCCTGAGCGAGCGTAGCGCGGAGAAAATCGCCAGTCCACACGTCGTGTCAAGCAGGGTCACGAGTGTGCCCCGATGCAACGCTCCAAGGCCGTCGGCCAGAGCCTCAGAAAACGGCATCACCATCTCCGCCTTGGCGTCGGCCACCGCCACCACGTCGACGCCGAGGGCGTTGAACAGTGGATGCTGACTGCCGAAAAAAGCTTTTGCCATGGCAGCTTGGTCCAGTTGCGGCTTCATATGCGACATGCCTGCTCCTCAATTTGCACTGTAAATGTGTTCACTCAATAGATCAGAGCAGCGTCGATATAGCGACGCTCCGCCGCCCGTACGGCTTGCAGGGCATCTGCGAGCAATTTCGTAGGGAAGCATTCACTCTCGGAGCCTGCTTTCAGCGCCAGCGCCAGCGATGTCCAGCATGCGGCACAGTCTGTCATAAGCTGCGGCAGTTGCAGATCGCTGATGCGTGGATCAGCCGATGCGGCTTCGTTCAGAAATTCTGCGTACATTTTGCGAAAACCGCCGCCGCCCGTGCCGCGCCGTTCGATGATTTGATAAGCAAAACGCGTCGTCCAGCGCCAGTCGCCCTCGCGTTCCCAGCGACCAAGATCGGCCAGCCAGGTATCGAGCGCGGCCACGCCGGCATAAGGTCCGCCCTCCAGCAGTAAACGTGCGTTGTGGCGTATGGCTTCAGCCACCCGCTCGACCGAAAGCCGCGCATGAATGGCGGGAGGCGCGAACAAGTTGCCAGCATGAAAAAAAGGAGGCAGTTCCGCGAAGCGGGCACGGGCCAGATCGGAACGTGCCACCGGGATGGGCGCGGGGCGCTCGGTATCGGTCACCAGAATGCAGCCGTCCGCCGGTTGGCGCTGCCAGGCAACGATGGCGTGGCCGGGAAAATGCGTCCGGCTGGTAAAGTACGGCAAGTGAAAAATATCGGTCAGGAGCAGGGCTGGGCGCCCCTGGTCGAGCAAGCCATCCAGCGCCTGCGCGCCCTCCTCGACGGAGCTGTAACTTGTCCAGGCGAACGGTACGTCCAGCGCCTGGAATACCCGCTCCTCATATCCCAGCGAGCGCACATGGACCAGAAAAGGTACCGGGGCATCAGGCAGCGTCAGGTATGTGATGCCCAGCCCCGAGCCCAGCCCAAAACACATGGCCTCGGTCAGCGTCGTGCCATGGAACTCAAGCAAGTCCCGGATGGCCGAACTCCCGCAATGGCGGCCGGACCGATGGGGAATGTCGGGGGCCTGTGCCATATCTGCTGTGTGTAATGTCACTATCGACTTACCCTTCTTAAAGAATGATGAATGAACTTGGGCTCATATCGCTCCGTCGCAATTTGCGTTGCCGTAACCATTGGCCCATCCCATTACCCAAAAACGTTTCAGGTCAGGCTGGTGACCTCAGAACTTGCTTGAGTCAAGCCTGCACCAGAACCCGTTCACCTAACTGTACCCGAGGCCTTCACCAAACCGATCATACGAGCCTTTCTGGACAGGCCCCAGATCCATTTCACTGGATCGCCCCTGCCCAGCTAACACCTATGACTCTCACATTGAAGGCCAATAGGAGGTGTCATGAGCAAACTACGTTACACCCCAAAATTCAATCTTGAAGCGGTCAAGCAGGTCACAGAGTCTGCTGCGGCAGGTTACTGGTGGGCACTTCGCGTAACCCAATTTCCCAAAGCGCAGGAGGCCCATTCGCCCCAGGCCTTGAGATTGTTCGGCCCGGCGGCCTCATTGCGGTACCCGCTCTGGCCGCCCGCCGCAGCGCAGGCTGACCCTGGCACGCTGCAAAACGCCCGCCTGGGCACCATGCGCGCGCATCTTGCCCCTCATGTCGGCGCGCCTTGCGCCACCAACCACACCAATGTTTTGGCGTTGTAGGCCACGCACTTGAGCGTGATCGCCAGCTCGTTTCTGGCCAGCGTCATGGCCCGAACCACTTTGCCACCCAGCTGCTCCAGCCCGGCAAACACATGTTCGACGCGGGACCTTGTCTTGTTGATGCTGCGGTTGCGCGCGCCCAGCCGCTGTCGGGCTTTCTGGCCTGGCTTGGCTCGCCGGGCGATACCGTCGCCCAACTGGTGTCGGGCCAGCAATTCACGGTTGGCCTGCGCGTCATAACCCCGGTCTGCCAACACGCGTCCTCGGGTGTTGCCCGCGTCTAGCACCTCCCCCAGCGATTGACCATCGTCCACATTGGCTGGCGTCACCACGATGCGGCGAATCAGCTTCCAGCGTGCGTCCACGTTGCTGTGCACCTTGTAGCCATAAAAGCTCTTGCCATGCTTCTTGGTCCAGCGCGCATCTCGGTCGGTGTGCTGCAACCGCTTCGTGCTCCAACCCTCAGGTGCCTGGCCTTCGTTGAGCGCCTGGCGCTCTTCGCTGAGGGCCTGCGTGATGGGCGCTTGCACGATACTGGCATCCACAATCTGCCCGCCACGCGGGAGGTAGTCCTGCTGCTGCAACTGCTGGCTCACCGCAGCGAAGATGACCCGTCCACCCAGACCGCCCTTGGCCAGGCGTTGCTTGAAGCTCCACAGCGTGCGCGCATCGGGAATGTGGAGCTGGCCGTCGACGCGGCAAAACCGCTGAAAGCTCATGCGGTCGAGCATCTGGTGCTCGCACTCCTCATCGCTGAGGTTGTACAGCGCCTGCAGGAACTCCATTCGCACCATGACCTCGCTGGCGTAGGGCGGTCGACCGCCCTTGCTGCGCTCTGCACGTGGGCACGCCGTCTCAACCGATTGGGCCACTGCACTGAAGTCGATCAGTCCATCCATCGCCGCCAGGTTGGCAACGTAGCTGCCCAACTTGGCTTGCCGATGTGCCTGCACAAACAAGTCGGTGTCGGGCGGGTCTTGAAAGAAGACCGATGGCTTGATGCGCGGTGTGACCATGATCAGCATCTTGCCGCGTCAGCTAGCGCGGCGCCAGTGGGTTTCAAGAAGTGCCCTGGTAAGTCACCAAGACCAATTCCCCTAGAAGAATAAGGAGATTGCCTACCTTCTGATAGATAGATAAACTTAGCAACCTGTCCACAACACAAAAGACACTCCATTCGACTTTTCCAACCTGAAGAAATACCTCGCCTTGCTGCTGGCGCTCCAGCAGCCATGAAAGGCTTCCAAGAAATGGACAAGGCAGCACTGGCAGAGGGCGCCATCTCAAAGAAACACAAAGAGTTGATCGCAATCGCTGTGGCACTTACCACGCAGTGCGGCTACTGTCTGGAGGTTCATCGCAAGGCAGCAGTTGCTGCTGGTGCCAACGAGCAAGAACTGGCTCAGGCAACCTTCGTGGCCGTAGCACTACGTGCTGGCGCTGCTCTCACCCATGGCACGCATCTGATAACCGACCCTGCGTGAATTCACAAACCCATGAACCCATGAACCCATAAATCATGAAAATCTACGACTTTGAAGGCTTTCCCAACCCCGCCCGTGTGCGCATTGCCCTTGCCGAAAAAGGCGCCACTGACAAGATGCAATTTGTGCATGTCGACGTTTTGAAGGGCGAGCACCGCCTGCCCGGCTTTTTGGCGATGAATCCCAACGCTACCGTGCCTGTGCTGGAATTGGGCGACGGCACCACCATCAGCGAATGCACGGCCATTACTGAGTACATCGACCATGCATTCGACGGCATTTCGCTGACTGGCACGACCGCCAAGGACCGCGCGGTGATCCACATGATGCAGTGCCGCGCCGAACAGGGCGTGATGGACGCCGTGGGTACCTACTTCCACCATGCCACACCCGGCCTTGGTGCGCTGGAGCTGTACCAGAACAAAGAATGGGGTTTGAAGCAGCGTGAGCGTGCCATCGCCGGCATGCGCTATTTCGACAGCGTGCTGGCAACGCAGCCCTTTGCAGCCGGCCAGCACTTCTCAGTCGCCGATATCACTTTGTTCGTGGGCCTGAATTTTGCTGACTTCGCCAAGATCGAGTTGCCTGCGGACTTGCCTCATCTGAAGGCGTGGCGCGCTCGTATGGCCCAGCGCCCCAGCATGGGTGGCTGATTCGAACAGTCTCAACTGCCTTCACCTGACCACCCAAACGGAGTACCGATGGACCTCATCAACGCCCAGTTCGACCAACGGGTGCTACTGCATGGTGCCGACCTGCCCTGGGTGGACTCCCCTGTGGCAGGTGTACAGCGCAGAATGCTCGACCGCATAGGCGGTGAGGTTGCCCGAGCAACCTCCATCGTGCGCTACGCACCCGGCAGCCATTTCAGCCCGCACACCCACCACGGTGGTGAAGAGTTCCTGGTGCTTGACGGGGTCTTCCAGGACGAGCGCGGCGACTACCCTGCCGGCAGCTATATCCGCAACCCGCCCACCACACGACACACGCCAGGCTCCGAGACCGGTTGCGTGATCTTCGTGAAGCTGTGGCAGTTCGACCCGGCGGACCGCACCCCGGAGGTGATCGACACCAACAAGATCGGCCGTGTGGACGACGCCACCCGCCCCGGCGTGGCGGTGACGCCCTTGTTCGAGGACGAGCGCGAAACTGTGAGCCTGGAGACCTGGCTACCCGGCACACGGCTTGACGCCGTGATGCCTGACGGCGCGGAACTGCTGGTGCTGTCCGGCGGCTTCACAGAGGGCGCAGACGAACTGCGAGCCTGGTCTTGGTTGCGCGTCCCTCGAGGGGGGCGACTCACCGCCATCGCTGGGGCGCAAGGCACCACCGTCTGGGTCAAAACGCGCCACCTGAGCTTGGTGCAAGTCCCACCTTCGGCTTGACTAGCACTTGGCAAAGCGATATCGCAAAAATATGTACGGTTGAGACAACGGTACCATGGCTAACAAACGTACCGAACTGCAAACCCTGGCGCAGGCCATCGTCCAGCGATCGGGCTTGCGCGAACTGAGTTTTCGCCAACTCGCCGAACAGACGGGCGTCAAGTCGTCTAGCGTGCACTACTACTTTCCGGAAAAGCACGACCTCACCGCCGTGCTGATCACCAGCTACAGCGAGGCCTTCGCGCAGCGCTTGACAGCCATTGCCAACAAGCCTACAGCCTTAAAACGCAAGCTGTCAGCCTTTATTGACCTATTTGAAGAAGCTGCTCAGGACGACAAGCTGTGCCTGTGCGGCATGTTGGCCGCCGAGTTGTCCTCACTCGACGAGCACTGCCGCAGCCTCTTGAGCGGCTTCTTCAAACAGGCAGAAGCTTGGTTGGCCCAGATCCTGAAGCAACATAAGGGCGAACTGCTTAACCCCCTGCCCCCAAGCCGGTTGGCCGCCGTGATGATGTCCGGGCTGGAAGGCGCCTTGTTGCTGGACCGCGTGAACAGCGCTGGAGACCACTTGCATGCACAACGCCAACTGATCAACTCGTTTGCGGCCGGCACGGCAGTCTGAGACGGCACCACTTTCCGCGACAGGCTCACGCAGCAGCCCGGCTCGCCCACAAACGCCCGCCGGGACTGTCGACCATCCCGCAGCCCCCCATATCCCTTCGGCAAACGGACTGCGCGCCAAGACCGGGAGTGGCTTATTGCGCTTGAAGATGGCCAAGTTTTTCCCCTGACGCCAGAGATCCTTCGTAAGCAATGGGATGGACGCCCCCACCCGATGACGGCAGAGTGGCGCGTGTCGGCCACTTGAAACGGAAGGAGCGTCCACCATGCAGACACGACAATTGGCATCGACCTGGCCAAGAACGTATTCCAGGTCCACGGAGCGAACGAGCGCGGCAAGGCGGTGTTGCGCAAGCAGTTAAGGCGAGACCAGGTTGCCGCCTTCTTCGCGAACATGACGCCGTGCCTGATCGGCATGGAGGCTTGCGGCAGCGCTCACCACTGGGCTCGCAAGCTGCAGGAGCTTGAGCACACCGTGCGGCTCATGGCGCCTCAGTTTGTGAAGCCCTGTGCCTCTCCCAGCTTTCGGTACTTGGTCGAAATCGTCTGAAGCTTCTCGACAAAGGTGTGGGTAGGCGCGTAGCACGGCACGTCAACAGCTCGGTTGTCTGCCACTAATACGCCGCGTGCGCTTGCTGTATCCCACGCCCAGGACGAGATTGTCACCGGTCTGTTGGGTGCGGTGTCAGCAAAGCCGAGCTCCAGCAAGATCCCGTCTTTGACACCTGCCAATGGGGCCGTGCGCGCTGCATAGGACAGGCGAATGCCACCGCTGCGCATCTTCTCGTCGTCGAAATCTTCATCACGCGCGACTTGAAAAATGCCCGGGATTCTGATTTTAGTGGCCAGCCAGTCATAGAAAGCCCGACGGGACGAGACATGAGCGACCTTTTTGTGATGGCGGCCGGTCTTGACCTCCAGCTCTTTGGGAGGCGCGATCCGGATGTCGATGTCCTCCGAGAATCGGTGGATGACACCGAAGCCCTTGGACAAGGATGTGCCGCCCTTGAGTTCGAAGTTGAACCCCTAAGTTCGCAGCCCCAAAAGGCAATGCATGATCCAGTAGTCCTTCCCGACCAATGTCGGATCAAGGCTTCGTTCGTCAGCGACCACGGCAAGCAGGTCGCCGAAGTCCTTGCGGTGATGCAGAAATTCAGGCACTCAGCCAACCTTTGGCTCGCTTGCGGGTCGCCACAGAGCCAAACGTCGAGAGCGCGCGTTTGAGCTTGTCGAGGTCAAACGAAGACAGCTTGCTCTGCGCTTGCCGCAAGACAGCATCGCGATCTTCAGCCAACTGCTCAAGGTTGTTGAGCAGATCGACAAACAAAAACTCCGGCGTGAGCTTTTTGGGGAAACGTGGTTTCACCCGGAAATCGAACTGCCGATTGCCCAGCTTGAACACACCATGCCGCTTGTGGTTGTAGACCAGTGTGCGGTTGTATAGCTGCGTGGTACCCAGGCCCACAGCGTTGTATGCCGAAGGCGAGAACACGAGGAAGTCACTGTCGCGAAGAAAGCTGCCAACCACCTCGGCATCCTCAGGCGGTACAGGACCGAAGCTGGACACCCTCGGCACGTAGTACATGCCCTGCGCCAATTTCTTCACAAGCCCCTCGGCGACCAACTCACGCACGTGACGGTCCACCGCATTGCTCATCTCTGCCAGATCCTCTCGCCGGTACACGCGCCCGGGGCGCAATAAGGCAGCCAGCCGTTCGGCGGCACCGCTTACCAGCATCCTCGATGGAGCAGAAACGCTTTCCACGATTGATTTCTCATTGAAATTTCATGCAATCTTAGGAGGAAATGGCGATCTTTGCAAGGCACCCAGCGTCGCCGGCCACGCTGTGTGCGGCGAGGCGGCTACCGCGAGGGGAAATCGCTGTCGACATCCAGATGACCAGCGCTTCCCGACGAGATAATGCAGCCACCAGTTGGGAGCAGATGAGCACGTCGTCAAGCACAGACCATTTGGGTAGCTAAGTGGGTAGCTAGACGCAAAAATCAGCAAAACTCAGACAAAAACATCAATAAATTCAACGCGCTAGAAAACTCATGAAACTCTCCACCTGGAACGTCAACTCTCTGTCCGTGCGTTTGCCCCAGCTGCTTGACTGGCTGGCCACCCATCCGGTCGATGCACTGGTGCTGCAAGAAACCAAGCTCACCGACGACAAGTTCCCCCACACCGAGCTCGCAGCTGCGGGCTACCACGCGCAATGGTTCGGCCAGCGCACTTACAACGGCGTGGCCCTCCTCACGCGCGAGGCCCCCAGCGACACGGTGCGCAACATCCCGGGCTTCGAGGATGAGCAAGCGCGCGTCATTGCCGGTACCGTGCCGCATGCCAGCCTGGGCAACGTGCGCGTGATTGGCGGCTACTTTCCCAACGGCCAGGCGCCCGACAGCGACAAGTACGTCTACAAGATGGGCTGGCTGGAAGCCCTGCACGCCTGGTTGAGAGACGAGCTGAGTCGCCACCCGAACCTCGTGCTGATGGGAGACTTCAACATCGCCCCCACCGACGACGACGTCTTCGACCCGGTGGGCTGGCGAGATCAAATCCACTGCACGGTGCCCGAGCGCGAGCACTTTCAGCGCCTGCTCGGCCTGGGTCTGAGCGATGCGTTCCGACTGTTCGAGCAGGCCCCGAAATCATGGAGTTGGTGGGATTACCGCAACCTGGCTTTCCGCAAGAACCAGGGGCTGCGCATTGACCACATCCTCGTGAGCGATGCGCTCAAGCCGCGCGTCCGTGCGTGCGTGATCGACAAGGAACCCCGCAAGGTCGAACGCCCCAGTGACCACGCGCCCGTCATCGTGACGCTGGACTGAGCGGTTCACCGCTGCGCCCGTGCCTCAGGGCTGCAGCAGCTTGCGCAGCGGGGCGGGCAAGCCCCAGGCGGTCAGGTCGTTCACAGCGACCCAGCGCCCCTGCCCAGTGACGATGCGGCCTGCAGCATGCGAGCCCTGCGAGGCTGCGGCGCCATGGCGAGCCGACAGGGTGGCCGTCAATGCCTCGGCACGGGCGTCATCCAGCAACACGCGACGCGGGTGCAACCACCAGTCGAGGTGCGTGAGGACGTGCTTGAGGCGTGGCTGAGGCTCCAGCGCCTCGGCCAGCGCTTTGCCCAGCAAAGAAGTCAGCTCCTCCTCGGCGTCCAGCAAAGGCAAGGTCCACAGACCAGCCCACACGCCAGTGTCCGGCAGCCGCTCGAGCCAGACCTGCTCACCATCCGGAGCCTGTCGCACCAACCACAACCACCAGTGCTCGCGGGTGCCGCGCTTGAGCTTGCGTGTTTTCACAGGCAGGCGCTCGGGCTCGTCTGTTGTGCGTGCAACGCACACATCCGACCACGGACACGTCAGGCAAGCCGGCTTGCGCGGCGTGCACAACGTGGCGCCGAGGTCCATCAGGCCCTGGGTGTAAGCCGGCATGTCCTCGGAGCGCTCGGGCAACACCGTCTGCGCGGCCCGCCACAGGGTCCGCTCATGAGCGGCCACGGACAAGTCGGCCTCCCAACCCAGCGCACGAGCCAGCACCCGCTTGACGTTGCCATCCATGATGGAGATGCGCTCGCCAAAACAAAACGCCGCCACCGCAGCGGCCGTGGAGGGCCCGATACCGGGAAGCCTCTGCAAGGCCTCGGCCGTGCGGGGAAACTGGCCGGCGTGGTCGGCCACCACGGCCTGGGCACAGCGGTGCAGGTTGCGCGCACGGCTGTAGTAGCCGAGCCCGCTCCACATGGCAAGCACCTCGTCGAGCGGTGCCGCAGCCAGATCGGCAACGGTCGGGAATCGCTGCAAGAATCGCTCGTAGTAGCCCAACACGGTGCTGACCTGCGTCTGCTGCAGCATGATCTCCGACAGCCACACGCGGTAAGGGTCGCGCGTTTGCTGCCAAGGCAGGTGGTGGCGGCCGTCACGGCGTTGCCAGGCCACCAGGCGATCGGCCAGCGCGGGCTGACGCTGCTGCGCGGCTTGCTGCAGCTCCGTGGCGGAGGATGTGCTCACTGCGCGGACGTTGAAGCGCCAGCCGGCGTTGGATCGGGCGATGAGGCCAGTGACAGATCGAGCGAGAGCGCTTCCATGGCGGCGGCACTCACCACCAGGGGCTGGGTGGACGATGCCGCCGACGGGTTAGACCCGGTCGCCTGGCCCACCAGCTCGTCGACGAGGGTGGCCAGCCGGGTTTGCAGCTGCAGGATGCGTTCGTCCTGCGCCTGCACTTCCTGCAAGCGCTTGTCGAGCTCGCCCGACGCAGACTGGATGCGGTCCAGCGACTCGTAGCGACGCTTGAAGTTGCGGCGGCGCTCGCGCAGCTGGCTGTCCACCTGCGCAGAAGCCGTCTTGTTCCACAACTCGATGTCATTGCTGACCGTCTCGAACACCACCCGCAAGCGAGACACCAGCATACGCCGGAACTGCTCTTGGAAACCCGGCTGCGCCAGCCGGAAAGCCTGGCTCAAACCCAGGTACTGCACATAGTTTCGCTCGATGAGTTGCAGGTCATCGGCGTAGCGGCGCACGTTCAGCGGAGGCTCGGCCACCAAGCTGAAACCGAATTCGGCGTTCAGGCGCGAGAACGAGGCCACCAGCATCGCGTGAATCTCATCGTTGCGCTGCTGGGCCTGCTCGATGAGGTTGCGCAGCCGCGTGCACAGCTCGATGAAAGCGCGGCGGGCGCCGATGGGCAGCCACGAGCCGCCCAGCACCTGCTGCAGCACGTCGACCTCCTGGCGCAGGTGCTCGGAGGAGAGGTCCTGAAGGGCGCTGCGCAGCATGCGCGCATGGATGCTGCGCATGGCATGCAGGCGCGCGGTGCACTGCTCGAACTCGGTGGCTTCGGCCTGCACGCGGCGCAGCATCAGTTGCACCTTGCCCGCGCTTTTGCCGCGCAGCCCACGCAGCTCCAGAAGCTGGTCGGCGTACAGACCGCGCATCTCGCCAAAGCGGCGCACGAGCTGACGCTGGAACTGGCGTGCGCCGTCGACGGCGGCTTCGGCGAGCTTGTCCCGGCGCTTGGGCAGCAAACCCTCGGACAAGGCGTCCTCGAAGGCGCCCAGGCGGCTACCGCTCAGGCCAGCCACATCGCCCTGCAAGCGTGCCGCCAAAGCCTGCCGTGCCGAGATCGGGAACACATGCTCGGTCGGGATGTCCAAGGTCTGCGCCACGCTGTCGCATTGGCGCGCGATGACCTCGCGAACCTGCTCTGGCGTGCTCAGAGGGTCCAGCAAGGTGTCGATCTTGTTGAGCACCACGTAACGGGCCAGCGCAGGGCCGCTGAGGTGATCGCGCCAGATGTCGAGGTCGGACTTCGTGACGCCGGTGTCGGCGCCCAGGATGAACACGGTCGCATCCGCTTGAGGCAGCAGCCCCAGCGTCAGTTCGGGCTCGGTGCCAATGGCGTTCAGACCCGGGGTGTCCAGCACCACCAAGCCCCGCTTGAGCAGGGGGTGAGGCAAGTTGATGCGGGCATGACGCCACACCGGCACCTCCACCATGCCATCGGCGGCGGCAGGAGGGTTGTCTTCGGGGCGCTGGGGATCCCAGAAGCCCAAGCGCTCGGCCTCTTCGGTGCTGACGCGCCGTGTGCGCATCACCTGCGCGAGGGCGTCCGCCATGGCGTCAGGGTTGGTCAACTCCAGGTTGTGCCAGGTCCAGGCGGCCGGCTGGACACGGTACTCGGCCAGCGAGGGCGATTCCAACCGCGTTTCGATGGGCAGCAGGGAGAGGCCCACCGGGTCTTCGGCGTCATAGCCCAGCTCGACCGGGCACATGGTGGTGCGCCCCGCCGAGGCCGGCATCATGCGGCGGCCCTTGTCCGAAAAAAAGATGGCGTTGATGAGCTCTGACTTGCCACGTGAGAACTCGGCCACGAAAGCCACCATCAGCTTCTCGCCCGACAGCCTGCGCCGCATGGCTTCGAACCATTCGGCAGCGGCGTCGTCCAGCAGCTCATGTTCGCGTGCAAAACGCGCCAGAGCGGCCAATTTGGCGTCCGTGCCGGCGCGCCAGTGGCCGAAGGCGTCGAGGTGGCTGGCGAAGGTGGGGCTCATGGGTACCATCGTAGCGCAAGGGGTTGTTGCGGTTACATCTTCGTCCGGCGAGTTTGGGACAAAAGGTACATCTGTGCCGGCAGCCGCAACGAAGGATGCCGTCCGTGAGATGCAACACACACCAAGCCTGACCACGCCGGATCATGCATGGCCACGGCCCATGGCGCCTCACCGCTTCTGACAGTGTCCGCAAAAGAAGGTCGAGCGCTGCGCCTGAACGATGCGCCGCACCGCCCCCCCGCACACGCGACAGCCTTCGCCCTCACGGCCGTACACCTGCGTGGCCAGCTGGAAATGTCCTTGAGCGCCGTGGGCGTCGCGGAAATCCCGCAGGCTGGAGCCACCGGCCTCCACGGCCTCCTGCAGCACCGCCCTCACCTCTTGCAACAAGCGCGCAGCGCGTGGGCGACTGAGCTTGCCTGCCGCCAGACGCGGGTCGATGCCCGCTCGGAACAAGGCCTCGCAAGCGTAGATGTTGCCCGCACCCACCACGATGTCGCCCGCCAGCAAGGCCTGCTTGATGGCCACGTGTCGGCCCCTCAAACCCGCGTGGAACACCTCCGGCGTGAGGGTCTCGTCAAACGGCTCCCGGCCCAGCCCCGCCAGCAGCTTGCCCGGCAAGCCGGCGTCCATGGCAGGGCCCCAGACGACCGCACCGAAGCGCCGCGGGTCGGTCAGCCGCAACACGCCACGGTCGGTGCCCAGCTCGAAGTGGTCGTGGGGGCCAGGCTCGCCCGGCTGCCATCGGAACGCCAGCGAACCGGACATCCCCAAGTGGATGAGCAGGCCGCCTGAGCGGACAGGCGTCTGCGTTGGCGCCATCGGCGGCTGCGCCAGGGGCAGCCACAGGTACTTGCCGCGCCGCTGCACAGCCCCCACCCGCCAGCCGACCAGCTCTTCGCCGTCCAGACCCAAGGGCCAGCGCAAGGGCTTGCCCAACTGCACCGAGGTGACGGTGGCGCCCTCGATGCGGGTGGCGAAACTGCGACGCGTGACTTCGACTTCCGGCAATTCAGGCATGGGCAGATTATGGGTTGTCGCGACGTCCCTAGAATGGCAGCAACACTTGGAGTCTCCATGCCCCGCTTTGCCGCCCTGAACGCGCCCCGCGCCACCCTGTCTGCCATCGCGCTCGCGGCCATGGTCGCCGGACACGCAGCCTGGGCGGCACCCGCCGCGGCGGCCGAACCACCACGCCCGCCCGAGCAATCCAGCCTGGATGGGCAGTTGTTCTATCAGTTGCTGATCGCGGAAATCCAGGCCAACGGTGGCGACGCAGGCTCTGCCTACCAACTCTACCTCGACGCTGCGCGGCGTCACCAGAACAGTCAGCTTTATCAGCGCGCCGTGGAAATCGCCCTACGCGCGCGCGCGGGCGAGCAGGCACTCTCAGCAGCCAAAGCTTGGCGACAAGCCCTGCCGCAGTCCCGAGATGCGGCCGAGTTCACCTCGCAAATCCTCATCGTGATGGGCCGCCCCGGCGAGCTCGCCGCGCCGCTGCGTGCCCTCATCCAGTTGACGCCCACGCCGCAGCAACCCCAGGTGCTGGCCAGCCTGCCACGCAGCCTCGCCCGCCTGAGCGACCGCCAAGTGGCCGCCCAGGTCATCGACGAAGCCACCCAGCCCTGGCGCCAGCCGCCCTTGGAACTGGCTGAGGCTTGGGCGGCGTCGGGCGAAGCCTGGCTGATGGCCAAGCAGCTGCCCAAAGCGATGGCGGCCACGCGCAAAGCGCTGGCGCTGCAACCCGATCTGTTGACGGCCAACCTCCTTGCCACCGACATGGTCGGACAACAGCCCGATGCCGAGGCTCTGGTCAAACAGCGCTTCGGCCGCGCCGACGTGCCGCCCGTGTTACGCGTGGCCTACGCGCGCCGTCTGGCATCGTCGCAGCGCTACGCGGAAGCGGCCGTGCAGCTTGACGAGCTCGTCAAGGTGCAGCCGGATCAAACCGGCCACTGGCTTTTGCTGGCCGCGGTCCGCCTCGAATTGCGCCAGACGGACGCCGCCGAGGCCGCGCTCAAGCAAGTGTTGGCCCGCACCGAGCCCAGCGCCGCCACGGCGGCACCCGCTCCAGGCGCCTCGGCAGCAGCGGGAGCCTCGGCAGATGCGGGGGCCTTGGCAGATGCGGTCGGCGGCGACACCACCCTCGACAAAGACCGCGAGCAGGCTTACCTGCTGATGGCCCAGCTCGATGACCTCCGCGGGAAACGCGCAGGCGCCATCCAATGGCTGGAGTTGGCCGATCCCCGCCACGAAAAAATCGCCGTGCAGAGCCAGCGCGCCCGCCTGCTGGCGCAGCAAGGCAAGTTGGCAGAGGCCCGCGCGCTGCTCCAGCGCTTGCCCGAATCCGAACCGCGTGATGCCATCACCAAGTCCCAGGCAGAAGTGCAGTTGCTGCGCGAGTTGGGCCAGCTTGCGGACGCCTACAAGGTGCTGGAGCAAACCAGCGCCCGCTTCCCCGACGACCACGAGCTGCTGTACGACCAGGCCATGCTGGCCGAGAAGCTGAAGCGCTTGAAGGACATGGAGCGCCTGCTGCGCCGCGTGATCGAACTCGCCCCCGACAACCCCAACGCCTACAACGCCCTCGGCTACAGCCTGGCAGATCGCAACCTGCAGCTCGACGAAGCTCGCACCTTGGTGGAAAAAGCGGCTGCCCTCAAGCCCGCGGACCCATTCATCACCGACAGCCTCGGCTGGGTGGCTTTCCGACAGGGCCGGCTGGAGGATGCGGCGCAGTTGCTGCGGGAAGCCTACAACGCTCGCCCCGACGCCGAAATCGGCGCCCACCTCGGCGAAGTGCTGTGGACGCAAGGACGCAAAGATGAGGCGCTGCGCGTTTGGCGGGAAAGTCAGACACGCGACCGGGACAACGACACGCTGAAGGAAACCCTGCAGCGCCTCGGAGCCAGGCTTTGACTGTGGGCCCGGCCCAACGACCTGGCGGAATGCACTGCGCCGTGCCCCTCCACACACACACCCAAGCCCACACCCGAACGCGCCCCCGCGCGCGTGCTCACCCGATGCTGCGGCGGTCGGGCGGTGCTGTGGCCTTGACCACAGCGCTGCTGCTGGGCTGTGCGAGCGGAGGACACCCTCCGTCTGCCGCCGACGCGAACGCCGCCGCGAGGGCTGAGCCAGCGACACCGGCACAGCCCGGCACGGCTACAACAGGTGAGCTGAGCGCACCCGCGCGTGCCGCACCCCCCCCCGCCGCCATCGACCTGCAAGGCCAGCTCAGCATCAAACTTTTGGCCCTGGGTGACCAGCCCGCCAAAGGAGCCAGCCTCGGCTTTTTTTTCCACGGCCACCCCGACGCGGGGCGCCTCGAGCTCATGACGCCATTGGGCAGCCAGATCGCCCAGGTCGGATGGACCCGCGCGGGCGCCTGGCTGCAGCGTGCTGGTGGGCGCTCGGGCGACCCAGCGCGCGAGCCTCGTCTCGGCGCCGACCTCTCCGCAAACGCCCCCGAGGATGGGCTGGAGCGCTTCGATAGCATTGACGCCATGAGCGAGCGCGTGCTGGGCGAAGCCATCCCGCTGCAGACGCTGATCCACTGGATGCAGGGCCGCGCCGACCCTGACCGCCCGAGCGTCACTGCCCCCAATGCCGACCTCGCCATCGGCACCTTTTCACAGGACGGCTGGCTGATCGACACCCGCGAGTGGCCACGGCTCTTGCAGGCCACTCGCGCAGCGGGACCGATGCTGCGCGGCATCCAGATCAAAGTCCGCCTCGACCGCTGAGCGAACGCGCCCCATGGCCAGCCTGCACAACCTCCCAGCCCCCGCCAAGCTCAACCTGTTTCTGCACGTCACCGGGCGGCGCCCTGACGGCTACCACCTGCTGCAATCGGTCTTCGTGCTGCTGGACTGGCACGACACCCTCCACATCGACACCCGCGACGACGGCCAGCTGCTGCGGCACGACCTCAACGTTGCCCTGCCGCCCGAGGACCTCTGCCTGCGCGCCGCCCGCCTGTTGCAGCGCGAAAGCGGCACCTCGATGGGCTGCGACATCCGCATCCACAAAGAAGTGCCTTGGGGCGCGGGCCTGGGCGGTGGCAGTTCCGACGCCGCCACCGTGTTGCTGGCCCTCAACCGATTGTGGACGCTGCATTGGCCGCGTGAGCGCCTGGAAGCCCTGGCCTTGCAGCTCGGCGCCGACGTGCCCTTCTTCGTGCGCGGGCTGCCGGCATGGGTGGAGGGCGTGGGCGAGGACATCACGCCCATCGCCCTGCCACCCGAGGTTCTGCACGGCCGCCTGGCCCTGCTCAAGCCGCCCGCGGCCATCCCGACGGCTGCCATTTTTGGCAGCCCGTTGCTCAAGCGCGACACAGACCGTGCTACAGTCGCAGCCTTTCTTGCAGCGCCCTTGCGCTTTGGTCACAACGACCTGCAGGAGCCGGCCCAGGCTTGGCGCACCCCCGTCCTTGACAACGGGAACGCGGCGCAGCCAGACACCCAGGCCAGCGACGGCAGAGATGTGACCCACGCCTTGGGTGTCATGCAGGCTCGCTTCGGCAACAGCCGCATGACGGGATCTGGCAGCACCGTGTTCGCCTGGGTGGATGGCAACCACCCCCTCGAGGACACTTTGCGGGCCGACGACGTCACCGCACTGGCAGGAGCAAGGCTGCATGGAGGTCACTGGGTCGGTCGCGTGTGTCGCGTGCTGCCGCAGCATCCCTTGCTGGACTTGGGTACGCCGCGTACGGCGTGAACAAGACGGCCGAAGATTTTGCGCAACAGCTTGGCAAACGCACAAAAAACTGGCTATACTGTGAGGCTCTGATCAAGAGCAGCTTACAAGGTAAGCGAAGCGCGAAAGGTGAGGCCTGCATGGCATCGCACAACGCGGTTCGAAGACCTGTGTAGGGGAGTCGCCAAGTTGGTTAAGGCATCGGATTTTGATTCCGACATGCGAGGGTTCGAGTCCTTCCTCCCCTGCCAAATCACAGACGGTCCGGTCTGAGCGCAACGCACAAACAGCGGCGCGCAGGAACTGACCGCCGCCTGCCCCAAGTCGGCCGCCATGGGCGATGTCCGCTGGCAAGGCCTGGCACAGCCAGCGCGGCAATGCGTCGCACCGGCCCCAGACCTGCATGCCAGATTCGCTGAGGGGCACGGCAAAGGGCAGATGACTTTTAGCCATCACCGATACGCCCGCCATGCTTTCCGACACCGTCTTGTTCACTGGCAACGCCAACCCGGCCCTCAGCCAGGAAATCGCCACCCACCTGGGCATTTCTCTGGGCCAGGCGGCCGTCGGTCGGTTCTCGGACGGTGAAACGACGGTCGAAATCCAGCAGAACGTGCGCGGTCGTGAGGTGTTCGTGGTGCAGTCCACCTGCGCCCCGACCAACGACAACCTGATGGAACTGCTGATCATGGTCGATGCCCTCAAGCGCGCCTCGGCCCAGCGCATCACCGCCGTCATCCCCTACTTCGGCTACGCCCGTCAGGACCGCCGCCCGCGCTCGACCCGCGTGCCCATCTCGGCCCGCGTCGTGGCCGACCTGCTGGAAACCGTGGGCGTCAACCGCGTCCTGACGATGGACCTGCACGCCGACCAGATCCAGGGATTCTTCAACATCCCGGTCGACAACATCTACGCCTCGCCAGTGCTGCTCTCGGACCTGCAGGCCAAGAAGTACGACGACCTCGTGGTGGTCTCGCCCGACGTCGGCGGCGTGGTCCGTGCGCGCGCCCTGGCCAAGCAACTGGGTTGCGATCTGGCCATCATCGACAAGCGCCGCCCGAAGGCCAACGTATCCGAGGTGATGAACATCATCGGTGAGATCGAAGGCCGCAACTGCGTGATCATGGACGACATGATCGACACCGCCGGCACGCTGGTGAAGGCCGCCGAAGTGCTCAAGGACCGTGGCGCCCAGAGCGTGTACGCCTATTGCACGCACGCCGTGTTCTCAGGCCCGGCCATCGAGCGCATCAAGGCCTCTCACCTTGACGAAGTCGTGATCACCAACACCATTCCGCTGAGCGAAACGGCCAAGGGCACGCCCAAGATCCGTCAGCTCAGCACCGCCTTCCTGTTCGCCGAAACCATCCGTCGCATCACCGACGGCGATTCGGTGACCTCCCTCTTCTCGGAACAGAACAACAACTTCTGATCCGGTTGTCCTGGCCGGTCTCTTCAGGGATCGGCTTTTCACAGCGCCTGGTCGCGGGCGCTATACCCACTTGGAGCATTCCATGAAATTCACCGCTTTCGAGCGCAATCTGCAGGGGACCGGAGCGAGCCGCCGCCTGCGCATCTCTGGCAAGACCCCCGGCATCGTTTACGGTGCTGGCAAGGAGCCGAAAAACATCGAGCTGGACCACAACGCGCTGTACCACGCCATGCGCAAAGAGGCCTTCCACTCGTCCATCCTCGAGATGGAACTGAACGGCACGGTCGAGAAGGTCCTGCTGCGCGACTACCAGAAGCACCCGTACAAGCAAATCGTTCTGCACGTGGACTTCCAGCGCGTGGACGCCACCACCCGCATCCACAAGAAGGTGCCCGTTCATTTCGTGGGCGAGGCCGATGCACCGGCCGTCAAGCTGGACAAGTGCCTGATCAACCACGTCACCACCGAACTGGAAATCGAGTGCCTGGCTGAGCAGCTGCCTGAATTCCTGACGCTGGACCTGAGCAAGGCCGTCAAGGGCCAAGTGTTCGGTGTGGAAGACCTGGGCCTGGCTGCCCACATCAAGGTCATGACCCACGGCCGCAAGGCCCCGACCCTGGCCACTGTGGTCGAGCCGGTGGAAGAAGTGATTGCCGCTCCCGTGGCAGCCGCCGAACCCGCCAAGGGCAAGAAGGGCAAGAAGTAATTCTTGCCAGATGCGCGCTGCGGCCCTGTCGCAGCGCCTTCGGTCAAGCCCCGCTTTGGCGGGGCTTTTCTTTTGGTGCATCCCCTCCCGATAATCGCAGCCATCATGATTCGACTGTTCGTTGGCCTGGGCAACCCAGGCGCCGAGTACGAAGACACCCGCCACAACGCGGGCTTCTGGTACATCGACGGCTTGGCTCGCAGGCTGGGCGTCTTCCTTCAGCCTGACCGGGCTTACCACGGTTTGGTGGCGCGCGCCAACACGCCGCAGGGGCCCGTGTGGCTGCTGCAACCGCAAACCTACATGAACCTGTCGGGCAAATCAGTCTCAGCCCTTGCGCGTTTTTTCAAGGTCAATCCAGACGAGGTGCTGGTGGCCCACGATGAGCTCGACCTGCTGCCGGGGCAAGTGAAGCTGAAAAAGGGTGGTGGCCACGCTGGGCACAACGGCCTGCGGGACATCCACGCGCAGCTGGGCAGCCCGGATTACTGGCGCCTGCGCCTGGGCATCGGGCACCCGGGCGTGAGGCACGAGGTGGCCGCGTTCGTGCTGCGCAAGCCACCCCAGGCCGAGCGCGAGGCCATCTTCAAGTGCATCGACCAGAGCCTGGACGCCACCGAGGCCTTCTTGCAAGGCGACATGGCCAAGGCCACGGCCGCTGTGCACGCCGGCCCGCAACGCCCCAAGCCGCCGCGCAAAGATCCCGCTGCGCCGAGCCCGACGCCTGCCTCGGACCCGAGCGCTTGACCCAGATCGGCGGGGCCGCGAGGCCCGCACACCACACACCATTCACACAGAGAGTTTCGTCACATGCCCGTGCAACACCCTCGTCTCACCGTGCGTCTTTCCTTGTCCACGCTGGTGGCCGGGACCGCGATGGCGCTTGCATCGAACCTTGCGCACAGCGCACCCGTTCCGACCAAAAGCGCGTACCGCTGCACCTCGCCTCAAGGCGCCGTGAGCTACAGCCAGCAGCCGTGCACCGCCGGTTCCAATGGCAGCCTTCTGGAGGCGCGAGACGACCGCACCCAGGCACAGCGCCAGCAGGCGCACGATGTCGCCTTGCGCGACCAAGCCCTCGCCACAGAGCAGGCCAAGCAAGGTCGGCAGGCAGCAGAGCATGCGGCCAAGCAACGCCCCAGCGACCTGAGCGGCAAAGTCCGACAGGTCTCGGTGGGTCAACGCGAGGTGGACCGCCGCGGCGTTCCGGCCGAGCCCCTGAAACACAACGCCCGCCAGTTCCGGGCCAAGGCGCCACGCAAGGTGGCCCGCGGTGCATCGGCACCTGCCTGAGCCAGCACGACGGCCCCGGTGCGACAAGGCTCAGGCTCAGCCCACCTGAGCCTCACTCTGCCCACCGTCCACGGTGTTGCGCTCACGCACCTGCGCGCGAGCCAAGGCCTGCAAGCCTTCGTACTTGATGAGCAACTGCTCGCGGGTTTCGGTGTGCAGCGGGTCCACCGGAATGCACTCCACGGGGCAAACCTGCACGCACTGCGGCTCGTCGAAGTGGCCCACGCACTCGGTGCACTTGGCGGGGTCGATCACATAGATGGTCTCGCCCATGGAGATCGCCTGGTTGGGGCACTCGGGCTCGCACACATCGCAATTGATGCATTCGTCGGTGATCTTCAGGGACATCGGACGGCTTCCGGCTATCAGGGATGCACCGCCATCACGTGGCAGCGCGCGCCACACGGGCACGCAAGCGCTCGAGCACGCTGGGCGCCACAAACTTGGACACATCGCCACCCAGCGACGCGATTTCGCGCACGAAGGTGCCCGAGACGAACTGGTACTGGTCGGACGGCGTGAGGAACACGGTTTCGACATCGGGCATGAGCTGGCGGTTCATGCCGGCCATCTGGAACTCGTACTCGAAGTCGCTGACGGCACGCAGGCCACGCACCACGACCTTGCCACCATGGTTCACCACGAAGTCGCGCAGCAGGCCCGAGAACGCGATGACCTCGACGTTCGGGTGCTCGCTGGCGAGGTCCTTGGCCATGTCCAGTCGCTCTTCCAGCGAGAACATGGTTTTCTTGTGGTGCCCCGCCGCCACCGCGACGATCAGCCGGCCGAACAACTGGCTGCCGCGCCGCATCAGGTCGGCGTGGCCGAGGGTCATGGGGTCAAAGGTGCCGGGGTAGACCGCGGTGAGCACAGGGGGGGTGTTCAAGCAAGGCTCCGAAGATGTTGGGGATGGGGCCAGGCGGGCCGGTGCGCGCAATCCACAGTGCAGTGTACGGCTCAGGCCGTCGGCAGCAGCGGTGCGCCCCCGACATCCACACGCTGGAACAGGTGAAAGTGCACCGCCCCGGCCTGCCCTTGCCGGTGGCAGCGCAGGCCCAAGGCGGCGGCGTCGGCCATGGCCTGGGGTGCCTCGACGTAGACCCAGCCGCCCGGCGCGACGCACCGCACGGCAGCGGACAACGCCGGCTGGAAGAGCGCCTCGTCGAACGGCGGGTCGAGGAAGATCAGGTCGAACAGTTGATTGGCAGGTGCGCCCGGGGTACTGCCATCGGCTAACCGTGACATCCAGGCAATCGCATCCGCCTGCGTCACTTGCACGTCGGTGGCCTTCAGGCGCTGCACCACGGCACGCAGCGATGCGGCCAAACCCGCATCGCGCTCCAGCAACACGGCGCGGGCCCCGCGCGAGGCCGCTTCCAGGCCAAGCGCACCGCTGCCCGCAAAGGCGTCGAGCACGCGCCACTCGGTGAGATCCTGGCCGAGCCAGTTGAACAGCGTTTCGCGCACCCGCGACGGCGTAGGCCGCAGGCCTGCAGCCACGGGCACCGGCAGTGGCGTGCGCTTCCACTGGCCGCCGATGATGCGAACCTCTTGCGCGGCGGTGCGCGCGACGGCCTGGGCCGCACGGGCCTGGCGGTCACGGATGTCGTCGGAGGGCTTCGAGGGCGTGCGGCGCATGGCTGGCATCGGGGAGGTCGGCGGGATTGTACGAAGCCCCACGCCTACAATCTGAGCCATGTTCAGTTTCATCAAGAAAAAGCTCGGCTGGGGCCATGCACCGGAGGACGGCAAGGCGGACGTCAGGTCGGCAGACGAGCCCGCGGCGGTCCCGGCCCAGCCTGCTGCCACGACCAAGCCGACGTCTGCTGCGCCATCGCTCGGTGCGGTGCCCCAGCCTGCGGTCCCTGCTGCCGCCGCGACATCGCCAGCGACACCGCCGGCACCCGGTGTACCCGCTGCACCGCCCGAGCGCCGCTCCTGGCTCGACAAGCTGCGCGCAGGCCTGCGCAAGACAGGCTCCAGCATCGCCCAGGTGTTCACGGGCACGCAGATCGACGATGCGCTCTACGAAGAACTGGAAGAAGCGCTGCTGATGGCGGATGCCGGTGTGGCGGCCACGCAGTTCCTGCTCACCGACCTCAAGCGCCGCGTGAAGGAAACCAAGGCCACCGATCCGACCCAGGTCAAGGGCCTGCTGGTCGAGGCCATCACCGAATTGCTGCAGCCGCTGGAAAAAGGGCTGGAGGTGGGAGCGCACACGCCCACGGTGATCATGGTGGCTGGCGTGAACGGCGCGGGCAAAACCACCACAATCGGCAAGCTCACCCGCCACCTGGCAGACGCTGGGCAGCGCGTGCTGCTGGCCGCCGCCGACACCTTCCGCGCCGCCGCGCGTGAACAACTGCTCGTTTGGGCCGACCGCAACCGCGTGGACATCGTCAGCCAGGAAGGCGGCGACCCCGCAGCCGTCACCTTCGATGCGGTTCAGGCAGGCCGCGCGCGCGGTTGTGATGTGGTCATCGCCGACACGGCCGGCCGCTTGGCCACGCAACTGCACTTGATGGAAGAGCTGCGCAAGGTCAAGCGCGTCATTGGCAAGGCCATGGACACGGCCCCGCACGAGGTGCTGCTGGTCGTCGATGGCAACACGGGGCAGAACGCCCTGTCGCAAGTCAAGGCCTTTGACGAGGCCCTCGGCCTCACGGGCCTGGTCGTCACAAAGCTCGACGGCACGGCCAAGGGCGGCGTGCTGGCCGCCATCGCGCTGTGGTCACGCCAGCGCCACAGCCCGGTGCCGGTGTACTTCATTGGCGTGGGCGAGAAGCTGGAAGACCTGCAAACCTTCCAGGCCCGCGAGTTCGCCCAGGCTTTGCTGAGCTGAAGCCCGGCGCGGGCCGTGAGTTTCTCAAACGCGCTCGACGCTGCGTGCCTCCAGCGGCATGCGGCCTGAGTCACCGCCATCGAGGTCATCGAACCAGGTCGATGGCGGCGGCTCCTGGCGGTCGTGGTCAGCGCCTGTGGCCTCCCAGGCTTGCACGGCATCGTCCAGCACGACATCGACGGCATGCTCGTCCACCGACAAGCCACGAAGTTCGCCCGCGCCTTGCATGGACGCCACCACTGCGGCGGCCTCGGCATCGCGTCGGGCCAGACGGGCATCCGCGGCGTCCCCATGCAGACCGCCTTGGGCAGCGATGGCGGCGCCCAAAATGGCTTCTCGAGCCACCACAGGCCCTGGCATGGCGCCCTCCAGCCACACATGCACCGGGATGCGCGCGCCACGCAAGACGCGGTCCATGCGGGCATGGCGCCTTTGGGCTCGTTCATTTTCGCGGGACAGCGGCTGGCGCACCTCGACCACAGCCACGACCTGGGACGACGCGTCGCACACCACCAAATCGACGCACAAGGAGCCGACACGGCGCAGCCATTCGCCGTAAGAGTTGCGCGTGGGCACCTTGATGAAACGCGCCACCGGCACCTGTGCCAGCACCATGTGTTCGGGCAGCGCCTTGCGCAGCACGTGGTAGGCATCGCGCTCCGCCGTGGTCAGCACGCGGGTGGACATCGGCTCCCAGTCCATCAGCGTGTCGAGATGCTCGTCGCTCATGGGTTTGCTGCGCGGTTTGCGGCGTGCGTCGCGCACTTCACGCCGCTCGCGGGGATGGCGGCCGCCACGCCCCTCGCTGCCGTCGCCCGCCGCAGCGCCACCGCGACCCGTCGGCCGAGTAACTGGCGCCAGGGGCTGTCGGTTGCGAATCCACCACCACGCCCCTGCCAGGCCGGCAGTGCTCACGCCCGCCAGCAACACGGGCCAGTTTGACACCACATCCATCTTCGGGCCTCTTTGAAACGCATCGATCACAAAACCGTGCGGGTGCAGCCACCCGCTTGACGCTGTTTTCGGCGCAGGGAGGCCCCGCTGAAGCGCCTGCATCCAGGCGCTACAACAGTCACACACGCTAACAGCATGCGTGCGCCTTGCGAAATGGGCTTGTATCGGGCTGTATCAGGTGCGGCCAGGCCCTTGGAGGCGTCAGCGTCCCATGCCGGGCATGCCTTTCATGCCGCCCATGCGCTTCATCATCTTCATCAGGCCGCCACCACGCATTTTTTTCATCATGGTCTGCATCTGCTCGAATTGGTTGAGCAGGCGGTTGACGTCCTGGATCTGGACGCCCGCTCCGGTCGCGATGCGGCGCTTGCGGCTGGCCTTGCTCTTGCCGTCCATCAGCAAGGCGGGCTGGCGGCGCTCCTTGAGCGTCATCGCGTTGATGATGCCTTCCATGCGGCGCATGTCGCGCTCGGCCTTGCCCATGTCGGCCTGGCCCGCCTTGGCCGCGATTTCGGTGGGCAGCTTGTCGATCAGGCCGGAGAGGCCGCCCATTTTCTTCATCTGGCTGATCTGAGCGAGGAAGTCCTCGAAATCGAAGTCGACGCCCGACTTGACCTTCTCGGCCAGCTTCTGCGCGGCCTCGATGTCCACGCCCTTCTGCACTTCCTCGACCAGGGCCACGATGTCGCCCATGCCCAGCACCCGGCCGGCATGGCGTTCGGCGTCGAACACTTCCAGGCCATCGATCTTCTCGGAGACGCCCGCGAACTTGATGGGCACGCCGGTGATCTGGCGCACCGACAGCGCCGCGCCACCGCGCGAGTCACCGTCGAGCTTGGTCAGCACCACGCCGGTCAGCGGCAGCGCGTCCTTGAAGGCCTTGGCGGTGTTGACCGCGTCCTGGCCTTGCATGGCGTCCACCACGAAGAGCGTCTCCACCGGCTTGAGCAAGGCGTGCAGCTCCTTGATCTCGCCCATCAGCACTTCGTCGATGGCCAAGCGGCCGGCCGTGTCGAACAGCAGCACGTCGAAGTAGTGCTTCTTCGCGTAGTCGATGGCGGCCAGGGCGATGTCGCGCGGCTTTTGGTCCGGCGTGGAGGGGAACCACTCGGCGCCGGCCTGGGCTGTCACGGACTTGAGCTGTTCGATGGCGGCTGGCCGATAGACGTCGGCCGAGACCGTCAGCACCTTCTTCTTGCGCTTCTCGATGAGGTGCTTGGCCAGTTTGGCCGTGGTCGTCGTTTTGCCGGCGCCCTGCAAACCGGCCATCAGGATGATGGCAGGCGGCTGCACGGCCAAATCGATGTCGGAGATGCCCTCGCCCATCGTCGCGGCCAGCTCCTTTTGCACAATGCTGACCAGCACCTGCCCCGGCGTCAGCGAGGACACCACCTCGGCGCCCAGCGCTTTTTCCTTGACGCGGGCGATGAAATCGCGCACCACGGGCAGGGCGACATCGGCTTCCAGCAAGGCCATGCGAACCTCGCGCAGCATGTCCTGAACGTTGGATTCGGTGATGCGCGCCTGACCACGCATGGTTTTGACCAGGCGACTGAGGCGTTCGGTGAGGTTGGAGGCCATGGATGAAGCGCTGAGCTCTCGTAAACTGATCGCATGATTTTATCGCCCACCTTCTGGCCCAGCAGCGTTGCCGTCCTGGCCTACGCGCTGGCCGCAACCTGGCCCGTGCGCGCCGCGAGCAGCGCAACGCTGGAGCACGCTGACGTGTCGCGTGGCGAGCGGGCCATCCGTGGCGCATTGCTGCTGGGCTGGCTGGCCCAAGGCGCAGCCATCGCCCTGGACGTGCTGTCGCTGGACAGCCCCCTGCCTGGTGCACGCTTCGGCTTCGCTCCGGCGCTTTCGGTGACCGCTTGGTTGGTGCTGACGGTCTACGCCGTTGAAAGCCGCCGTCTGGGCCTGCCGGGCTTGCGGCGCAGCCTCGCCTTGTTGTCACTGGCGGCTGTGGTGCTCGCCTGGCGCTTTCCCGGACAGGCCCATGCCAGCGCCGGCAGTGCCTGGGCGCCCCTGCACTGGCTGACGGGTTTTGCGTCATACGGCTTGATCGGTGCGGCCTTGCTGCACGCAGCGCTGTTGCAACACGCTGAGCGACGCCTGCGCGCAGGCTCCGGCACCGGCTCAGGCCAGATTCCGTCCAGCGCGCGCCCCAAGGGTCAGGCCCTGGGGATGCCATTGTTGCGGCTGGAATCCCTCACGCTGCGCTTTGTAGCGGCCGGCTTTGCCATGCTCAGCTTGACTTTGCTGCTGGGCGCCGCTTTTGCGCCTTGGCGGTGGGACCACAAAACGGTGTTCTCCGTGCTGGCCTGGGCGGTGTTCGCGACACTGCTGGTGGGACGTGCACGCTTCGGCTGGCGGGGCCGGCAAGCCATCCGCTGGCTGGTGGCCGGCTCGACGCTGCTGCTGCTGGCCTACGTGGGCTCCCGCTTCGTGCTGGAAGTCATCCTGCACCGACCGGTGGTGGCGTGATGGGTGCCGTTTTGAAATACCTGCTGCTCGCCCTCGCTGTGGTGTGGCTGCTGTATTCACCAGCCGTGCGCGGGCGACTGCGTGATCAGAGCGATCGCCGAGCACGCAACGGCAAGTCACCTGAACAACCCTCGCAGCCTGACGGCACGGGCAGGCGGGCCACTGCAGCCCCGAAGGCAGACCGCATCGAGCCCTGCGCGCACTGCGGCGTTCACCTGCCTCTGGCCGATGCGCTTCACGACATCGGCGGGCGCGTGTACTGCAGCGAAGCCCACCTTGCCGCAGGGCCCCGGCACTGAGCCATGCCGCCACTTGCACCGCCCCCTGAGCCCTTGGCACAGCCGTTGACGCAACCTCAAATGCCGCCCCCGCAGGCGCAAGCCGGCTTCGACGACACCGCCCCGAACGACGCGTCGGCTGCGGCCCACTCCTGGTTTGGCGGCCCGTGGCTGGACGAGCCGTCGGACGCGAACACATCGCCATCACCACGCGGGGCGACAACGCCCTACTTCTTCCGCGTCTACCGCGCCTTCCTGACGGCGCGGGCCACCCTCGCGCTGATGCTGTTGTTGCTCCTGAGCGCCCTGTGGGCCATGGGCACCCGCTCGCCACCTTGGGTGCTGGGCATGGCCCTCACCTACGCCGCCCTGGCTTGCGCCGTCTGGTGGCTGCCCAGTCAACGCCAACCCGCGTCGGACCAGCAGCTCAGCCTGCGTCCCCGCCAGGCGCTGGCCAGCGTCGGCGTGGACCTCGCGTTCTTCGCCCTCCTGCATTTCCTCACGGGCAACAGCTTCAACACACAAGCCCTGCTGGTGCTGCCCGTGTTGATGGCGGCGGTGCTGATGCCGCGCATCATGGCGATGGGTACGGCCGCGACGGCCACCATCAGCCTGCTGGCGGCGGCGTGGTTGCAGTCGATGGACGGCGGCGCCATGACCACCCTGATGACGCAGGCGGGCCTCACCGGCGTGGGCCTCTTCGTCATGGCGCTGCTGGCCAACGAGCTGGCCATCCGCCTGGCACGCGAGGAGCGCAGCGCCCGGGGCAGCATGGAACTGGCAAGACAACAGGCCGAACTCAACCGCCTTGTCATCGAGGAGATGAGCGAAGGCGTGATGGTGGTGGACCGCCAAGGGCGCGTGCGCACCGCCAATCCGGCTGCGCGGCGGCTGCTGTCCGCGCGCGGCCAGACACCGGCGGCGCCATTCCAGCTGCGCGGCGTGCCGGCCTGGGCCCCCCTGGTACACGCCATCGAGCACGGGCTGACTCGCCCACTGCAGGCCGAGGGCGGCCAGGAAGTCCGGTTGCGCTTCGACGACGACGGCCAACGCGACCTGCGCCTGCGCGTGCGCTTCACACGCGGCCACCCCGACCAACCCAACCAGCCCGATCACGCCCGCGAAGAGATGTGCGTGATGCTTCTCGAGGACCTGCGCACCGTGCGCGCCCGGCAGCGCCAAGACAAGCTGGCCGCCATGGGGCGGATGTCCGCTGGCATCGCACACGAAATCCGCAACCCGCTGGCCGCCATCGCCCAAGCCAACGCATTGATGGCGGAAGACGCTGCCCAAGCCGGCGCCAACGCCGCCCAGGCACGCCTCACGCAGATGGTCAGCGACAACGTCGCGCGCCTCAAACACATCGTCGACGACATCCTGGCCGTCGCGCCGGGCGTGCGCCCGCCGGCACCGGTCATCGACCCCGTGGAAACGGTGGTGGCCGTCTGCAACGAATGGCGCGCCGCCCAGGGCCTGGCGACAGGCGAAGACAGCTTGCTGGAGATCGACCTCAGCGGGGTGCTGCGCGCGCCAGCCTCCCCCAGGATCCGCTTCGAGCCGGAGCACTTGCAGCGCGTGCTCGTCAACCTGCTGGATAACGCCCTGCGCTACCAATCCGGGCAGCCCGGCGCCCTGCTGGTGACCCTGCGCTGGTTGCCCAGCGGCACGGCACATGGCGTGCTGATGCTGTCTGTGGCCAACGACGGCGAAGCCATGTCGGCCGACACCGAGCGCTCCCTGTTCGAACCCTTCTTCTCCACCAGCAGCCGCGGCACCGGGCTGGGCCTGTATATTTGCCGTGAGCTGTGCGAGCGCCATGGCGCCAGCATCGATTACCGCCAGCATCCGCCCAGCGTGCGCCACCGCAACGAGTTCTTCCTGACGATGCCCGTGGAGCAGACCGGAGCCACAGCCTACGCCCCATGACCTCCCCCACCGCCCACCGCTTGTTGGTCGTCGATGACGAGCCCGACCTGCGCACCCTGTACGAGTTGACCCTGCTGCGCGAGGGCTACGACCTGGAGACGGCGGCTTGCGTCGAAGACGCTTGGCAGATGCTGCAGGAGCGCAGCTACAGCGTGCTGATCACCGACATGCGGATGCCGGACGGCACCGGCCTGGACCTGCTGCAGCGCCTGGAAGCGGCGGGGCGCACCGAAAGAACCATCGTCATCACCGCCTATGGCTCCGCCGAGAACGCCGTGAGCGCCCTCAAGGCCGGGGCCTACGACTACCTGACCAAGCCGGTGGACCTCAAGCAGTTCCGCGCCGTTGTGGCCTCGGCCTTGCGCGACGCGGAGGCCCAGGCCCTGCTGGTGCGCGAACCCGCCGCAGCGGCGACAAGCCCCGCTTTACCGGCGTCGCCGACAACCGGTTCCGCCCATGCGGCCCAGGCCAAGGCCACGGCGTTTCCACCGCCGAGCGCGCTGGCCAAGCTGGCCGGCCACAGCAGCGCAATGCAGGCTGTCCGCGTGCTGATCGACAAGGTCGCTCGCAGCATGGCGCCTGTGCTGGTGTGGGGGGAATCGGGCACGGGCAAGGAACTGGTCGCGCGCGCCATCCACGATGTGAGCAGCCGCCACACCGGGCCGTTCGTTGCCGTGAACTGCAGCGCCATCCCCGAGCATCTGCTGGAGGCGGAGTTTTTCGGCCACCGCAAAGGCTCCTTCACAGGCGCCAACGAAGACCGCGAAGGCTTCTTCCAGGCAGCCCACGGCGGCACCTTGTTCCTCGATGAAATCGGGGATCTGCCACTGGCCATGCAGTCCAAGTTGCTGCGCGCCATTCAAGAGCGCAGCGTGCGCGCGGTCGGGGCGACGGCCGAAGTGCCCGTCGACGTGCGCATCGTCAGCGCCACCCACAAAGACCTCCAAGCCGAGGTGGCCGCCCAGCGCTTCCGGCAGGACCTTTACTACCGCCTCAACGTCATCCAGATCACCTTGCCACCGCTGCGCGAGCGCCTGGAAGATCTACCCATCCTGTGCCAGCGCATCCTGGCCCGCATCGCCGCCGAGTCCGGGCTGCCGACCACGCCCGTCTTGAGCACCGACGCGCTGTCCGCCCTGATGCACCAGCGCTTCGCTGGCAACGTCCGCGAGTTGGAGAACATGCTGCACCGGGCCGTGGCCCTCAGCAGCCAACCCACGCTGGAGCCCCAGGACCTGGGTCTCAGCGCCTGGCTGCCCGGCACGGCAGTCACGCCACCGGGCGCTGTGGCGCCCAGCCTTGCGCCCAACCAGGCGGGAGAGCCACCTGCCGCCACGGCGGGGTCCGGCGCTGCGGCTGCGGCGGCGCCCTTGCCCAGCGATCTCGTCTCCCACCTCGACGAGGTCGAGCGCGACATCCTCGTCCAGGCGCTGGAGAAAAATCGCCTCAACCGCACCGCGGCAGGCGCCAGCCTCGGCCTGTCTCTGCGGCAGATGCGCTACCGCATGGCCCGTCTTGGCGTGCAGGTCACCGAGCAAGGCGTGCTGCTGGGTGAGCGCTGCGACCCTGATGCCGATGCCGACTGAGCGCCATCCACACTCGCCTGACGGCACCGCGCAGGCCACCCCACCCGGCGTCTGGGAAGGCGGTTGGCACACCGATGCCGCGCGACTGCCCTCGCCCAACTTCGGTGCCAGGCCAGCCGGGACGGTCATCGACCTCGCCGTGGTGCACTCCATCAGCCTCCCACCGGGTCAGTATGGTGGCGACGACATCCAGCGCCTGTTCACCAACACGCTCGACTGGGACGCCCACCCGTACTTCAACCTCATCCGCGGTGCCGAGGTCTCGGCGCATTTCCTCATCCGGCGCGACGGCGCCTTGCTGCAGTTCGTTTCGGTGCACGACCGCGCTTGGCACGCCGGCCGGTCTCACTGGTGTGGCCGCGACAACTGCAACGATTTCAGCGTCGGCATCGAACTCGAGGGGCTGGAGCACACCCCCTTCGAAGCCGCGCAGTACGAGGCCCTGGCGAGGCTTCTGCGCGACCTCGCCCAGCTCTGGCCCATTGCGCAGGCGGTAGGCCATGAACACATCGCGCCGGGCCGCAAGCAAGACCCCGGCAAGGCCTTCGATTGGCCCTTGCTGGCGCGCCTGACAGGCTGGACGGCAGCGCGATTTCCGCCCGCCGCGTTGTTGGATGCCGGCAGCTGAATCAGCGCTTTCCCGGGTTTTTGACCGGTCGCGCTTGCCGCCCTCCAAAAGGGCGCTATAGTCGCATCCAGACACTACAGGTAGTGCTTCACACGCACCGAAACACCAGATATAGTGTCCAGAGGCACCGGCACCTGCTCACCCCAGGTGCGCCGTTCAGCCCCATCCCAGGCAGCACCCCAGCCAGCCTTCGCAGCTTCAGCACGCAGCGCGAAGGCTTGTTTTTCAGGAAGGCCATTCCATGCAAACGTCCACGCCCAGCACCTTGTCGTCCACCCCATCTGCGTTCCCCGGCGCTGGCGCCGATGCGGCCCAGCAACCGCGTCAGTCGGCCTACGCCGCCTACCAGATCATCCGACGCAACGGTGCGGTCGTCTCGTTCGAACCGAGCAAGATCGCCGTGGCGCTGATGAAGGCATTCCTGGCTGTGCACGGCACCCAGGGCGCTGCCTCTGCCAGCGTGCGTGAAACCGTCGATGGCCTGACGGAAGCCGTTGTGCGTGGCCTGCTGCGCTCGCGTCCGGGCGGCGGCACCTTCCACATCGAAGACATCCAGGACCAAGTCGAGCTCGGCCTGATGCGCGGTGGCCACCACGAAATCGCCCGCGCCTACGTGCTCTACCGCGAGCGCCGCACGCAAGAGCGCGCCAAGCAGGCCGCCGAGCAACAGGTCCAGGCCCCTACACTGACCGTCATCGACCGTGGTCAGCGCGTGCCCCTGGACACCGCCGCCCTCAAGGCCCTGATCGAATCCTCGTGCGAAGGCCTGGGCGCCGACGTGCAAGCCGGCCCGATCTTTGCCGAAACGCAGCGCAACCTGTACGACGGCGTCTCCATCGACGAGGTTTACAAGGCCGCCATCCTGGCCTCGCGCACCCGCATCGAACACGACCCGGCCTACACCCGCGCCACCGCCCGCCTGCTGATGCACACCATCCGCCGCGAGATCCTGGGCGAAGAAGTCACGCACGCCGAAATGGCCACGCGCTATGCAGACTACTTTCCCGGCTTCATCAAGAAGGGCATCGAAGCCGAACTGCTGGACGAGAAGCTGGCCCAGTTCGATTTGGCCCGCCTGGGCGCCGCACTGAAATACGAGCGCGACCTGAACTTCGACTACCTCGGCCTGCAGACCCTGTACGACCGCTACTTCCTGCACGTGCGCGACACCCGCATCGAGATGCCGCAGGCATTCTTCATGCGCGTCGCCATGGGCTTGGCCCTCAATGAAATCGACCGCGAAGCCCGCGCCATCGAGTTTTACGAACTGCTGTCGTCCTTCGACTTCATGTCGTCCACCCCGACGCTGTTCAACTCGGGCACCCGCCGCTCGCAGCTGTCGTCGTGCTACCTGACCACCGTCCCCGACGACCTCGACGGCATCTACGAAGCCATCAAGGAAAACGCCCTGCTGAGCAAGTTCGCCGGCGGCCTGGGCAACGACTGGACCCCAGTGCGCGCCCTGGGCTCGCACATCAAGGGCACCAACGGCAAGTCGCAAGGCGTGGTCCCCTTCCTGAAGGTGGTCAACGACACGGCCGTGGCCGTCAACCAGGGCGGCAAGCGCAAGGGCGCCGTCTGCGCCTACCTGGAATCGTGGCACCTGGACGTCGAGGAATTCCTGGAGCTGCGCAAGAACACCGGTGACGACCGCCGTCGCACCCACGACATGAACACGGCCAACTGGATCCCCGACCTGTTCATGAAGCGCGTCATGGAAGGCGGCGAGTGGACGCTGTTCTCGCCCGCCTCCTGCCCCGACCTGCACGACAAGTTCGGCATCGAATTCGAGCAGGCCTACACCGCCTACGAAGCCAAGGCCGACCGCGGCGAAATCAAGCCCTTCAAGCGCGTGAAGGCCACCGACCTGTGGCGCCGCATGTTGTCGATGCTGTTCGAAACCGGCCACCCCTGGATCACCTTCAAGGACCCCTGCAACGTCCGCTCGCCGCAGCAACACGTCGGCGTGGTGCACTCCTCGAACCTGTGCACCGAGATCACGCTGAACACCAACGGCGGCGAAATCGCGGTGTGCAACCTGGGCTCGGTCAACCTGGCGCAGCACATCAAGGACGGCGCCATTGACCAAGAGAAGGTCAAGAAGACCGTGCGCACCGCCATGCGCATGCTCGACAACGTCATCGACATCAACTACTACGCCGTCAAGAAGGCGCGTGACTCCAACCTGCGCCACCGCCCTGTGGGCCTGGGCATCATGGGCTTCCAGGATGCGCTCTACCAGCTGCGCACGCCCTACGCCAGCCAGGCTGCCGTCGAGTTCGCCGATCGCTCGATGGAAGCCATCTGCTACCACGCCTACTGGGCCTCGACCGAGCTGGCTGAAGAACGTGGCCGCTACAGCAGCTACCGTGGTTCGCTGTGGGACCGCGGCATCCTGCCGCTGGACTCGGTCAAGCTGCTGGCAGAACAGCGCGGCGGCTACGTCGAAGTAGACAGCAGCGCCACCCTGGACTGGGACGCCCTGCGCGCTCGCATCGCCCAGTTCGGCATGCGCAACTCCAACTGCGTGGCCATCGCCCCGACCGCGACCATTTCCAACATCATCGGCGTGGACGCCTCCATCGAGCCCTGCTTCGGCAACCTCTCGGTGAAGTCCAACCTGTCGGGCGAGTTCACCGTGGTCAACGAGTACCTGGTGCGCGACCTCAAGAAGCTCGGCTTGTGGGACGACGTGATGGTCATGGACCTCAAGCACTTCGACGGCTCACTGCGCCGCATCGACCGCGTGCCTGAAGACCTCAAGCAACTGTACGCGACCGCCTTCGAAGTCGAACCCGTGTGGTTGGTCGAGGCCGCCTCGCGTCGCCAGAAGTGGATCGACCAGGCCCAGTCGCTCAACATCTACATGGCCGGCGCATCGGGCAAGAAGCTCGATGAAACCTACAAGCTCGCATGGGTGCGTGGCCTGAAGACGACCTATTACCTGCGCACCGTGGGCGCCACGCATGCCGAGAAGTCCACCGTGTCGCGTGGTCAGCTCAATGCCGTGTCCAACATGGCTGGCGGTGGCCTGAACGCGGCGCCTGCAGCGGCTGTGAGCGCCACAAGCGGCGCACCGACAGCAGAGATCGAAGCTGCAGCACTGCCCGCCACCGACATGAAGTTCTGCTCCATCGACAACCCGGATTGCGAAGCCTGCCAATAGGTATAGCTGGGACCAGAACGTCCTTAAGAGACCGAACGCCCCTATGAAGTAGAGGGCAAAGGCCGGTAAAGCTTTTGTCTTTTACATCGTGGCATTGGAAGTATCTGAGAGAATTGCGAAATGTCGCTAAGCCAGCCGCTTCCATTCCAACTATCCAGAGCGCTACTCCCCGGTGGGGAGCGGCGCTCTTTTTTAGTTGGTGAGAGTGGCATGGAAGACGACTACTCCTCCCTGTTCGTTGTCTCGACCATTCGCAACCCGGGACTGTCCGTCGCGTCTCAGGAGGCAGCCCTGAATGCTGTCAACGTCTTGAGCGGTTTTTGCCGTCACCATCAGATCGATCTGGCTGCCCGCCTCCAAGCGGGAACCTACCTTTCATTCTTGGAATGTGAGGCCTTGAGCAACTTCGCACGTCAGAGCTTTGGAGCGGAAGCCAAGAGACATCAGAAGATCGTCTCCCTTGGCAAGGTAAGGCGCGGCTATGCCTATGCCATACCAGCCGTAGCCAGGCAGACGCACTTCAAGCGCCTGACTCACATCGCGGACTTCGTCGAATGGATGGCGAAGTACCTGCTGACCCATGTCAGCACTGAGCGCATGACTCGTATCGCCGAGATGCGCCGAGAGATTCTTCGGCACCGGGGCAGCTCAGCCCCTTCGCGTGACGACTTTGATGTCAAGCCGTTCACGCTGCGCCACAACAAGATCCTCAATGACCTCATCGCACCCGGCTCTGAACGCAATCCGTTCAGCCCGGAGTTGCAGCTTCGCAACCTGCTCTTGGTCGAACTGCATCGCCAGACTGGCATTCGCCGCGGGGAAGCATTGAGCATTCAGGTTCGCGACATCGACCACGTGAAGCGTCAGATCACCATTCGCCGGCGTCACGACGCTAGCGACGATCCTCGCGTCGACCAGCCTGTAGCCAAAACCGAGGGCCGCACGATTCCGATCTCTGTCTACCTGACAGAGCTCCTCGTCCAGTACGTGAACCAGCGTCGCACCGTACCTGGTGCGACTAAGCATCGCTACCTCTTCGTCACCCACAAATCCGGACCGACCCAGGGCCAGCCGATGAGCAAGGCCGCCCTAAAGGAGGTGTTCGGCACGCTCGCCGAGGCCGATGAGCGGATCTCGCACATCCGCGCGCACCTGCTGCGCCACTTCTTCAGCAATGAACTGGCCAAGCTTCAGCAAGAGCAAGGCGGCGACGAAGACAGCAGAGAACTCCACAAGCGGGTTCGTAACTACCTCGCGGGTCGCAAGCAGCACTCAGAGGTGGATGCTGTGTACACGGAAGTCGAGACCAAGCGCCAGGCCCGCACGACGGTACTCGCGCTTCAAGAGCGCATGGCTGCGCGCCAAGGTCAACCCAGGGTCGAGGCATGAGCACCAACTCGCCCAACGATGTCATCGATCTCCGCGGAAAAGGGGCGGAAAGGTTCGTCTGCTTCACCGTGCGTACGCGTGATGGCATCGAGTTCGACAGCCGGGCAGGGTTGTGGCCTATCACTGAAAACCAAAGCCTTGACGTCGACTCTCTCCGCGCGCTGATGTCACCAGCCTTGCTGCCTGGCCTTGAAGCGACTCTACGAGATGCCTGCACCAAATACTCATGGTCGACCGTTACGCAACATCGCTTTGCGTTAAAACACTTCCATAAGTCATTCTTCCCTTCGGCGCTCGTCGCTTCCTGGGAAATTACCGACTTCAAACGGTACCGTACAGCGCTGCTCGCAGAGTTTGGGCACGAGGACTATCTCCGCCATCTAAGGTCATTCTTAGTTCTTTGGCACCGTGGCGGGCACCCTGGCGTCACGAGTTCGCTGGTTGCGGACTTGCAAGAGATGAGGCTTAAGGGTGTCGAGCCTGGTCGCGCAGTGCGAACCATGGATCCGCGCGAAGGTCCTCTTACGCCGGAGGAGTCACACCATCTGCTTCAGGGACTCAGCGATGCCGCCGAGTCCGGAAAGCTGACACTGCACGACTTCAGCCTCGCCTACTTGCACCTCTGCACCGGCCGACGTCCCGTGCAGAGCGCATCAATGAAGTGCAAGGACGTCATCGAGACGCGTGGAGACCCGGAGCCTGGGCATCCCGATGGTTCGCTTCTATATATATTGGCCATTCCTCGAGCCAAGCAAAAAGGTCACACCTTCCGGGAGACCAGGCGAGCCATCGACCTGACACCAGCCAACTTCCAGGTCTTCCGCGCACAGCGCGAAGACGTCCAAGGGACCTTTGCGGAATTGTTGAAGCGCTCGGGCTGGGAACTTCAGCCGCGGGATCTTCAGGCTCTGCAGAGCGAGTTGCCTCTATATCCCACTTGGTCAGCCATCGCAGAATCGGTGAAGTCGGCCACAGAGTTGCGCGAGAGCGGTGAACATGGGAAGGCACTTGAATCCCTGCGGCTCAATGCTGCGGGCCGAGCATGGCACACGCCAGCGCCAACCCAAGGAGCACGGATCGTGACGATCTGCAGTTCTGTTGGCGCTATCGGTCGTGATGGCGAGGTGTTGAGCGTCTCGGCCGCACGGCTGCGTCACTCCAAGGGCACGGACCTGGCCCGCGAGGGCTTGCCGGCCCACCTGATTGCCTGGCTACTGGACCACTCGACCTCTCGCTCAGCGGAGCTCTACGTCGACAACCTTCCGGAGCACGCGGCTGAAATTGACCGGGCCATCTCCAAGTCACCGACGCTGCAGCGCTTCGCTTCGGCCTTCCGCGGTGACCTGGTGGACTCTGAGGCCGATGCAGTTGGCGGCAACGATCCCCAAAGCCGTCTCGCGTATCGCGGAAAAGGCACCGCCACCTGCGGCCACCTGAAGCAATGCGGCCTCGACGGCGGGATCCCGCACGCGTGCTACACCTGCAGCCACTTCCAGCCCTGGCTGGACGGCCCCCATGAAGAATTCCTCGGCGAACTCCTGGCCGAGCGCGAGGCTCTGACGGCGCAGTTGGGCACCGATAGCCCGGTGGCCAAGCGCCGCGACAAGCTGATCGGCGCCGTGCAGAACGTGGTTCAGTTGTGCCAGGCCCGGCGCGCTGAGCTTGAGTCCGCCGAAGTTGAGGGAGGTCGGGCATGAAGCCTCCCATCGGCACCACCGTCGAAACCCTGATCTCCCAGGACGACCTGACTCGCGCATCGAATCTGTCCAACTACATCCGGACAGTTAAGGCCGAGTCCAAGGTCCTCACCGGAGACTGGGCGGCGCCGTACTGGGCCGGCGTGGGCTACTTCGTGAAGCAAGAGCATGCTCCGCGAGGCAGCCTAACTGCTTCGATACCTCGCCAGGCCTGGCTCGACGAGTCCTTCATCGACTTTGCGAAAGCCTACGTCGTCGAGCGTTACCTGGTGAATCCCAATCAGAGTCGCTCCGGACATATCAAGCGCCTCCAGACCGTGCGGCTCCTTGAGGTCGCGCTCTTGTCTCTGCGAGGCGACGCCAGCCCGCTGAGCATCGACAGCGGAACGCTTGACGCGGCCGCAAGCTTGGCTCGCACGCATTTGGCAACTGGCGGAGCGCACCGCGTGGGCGCCGAGCTGCAGCGACTCGCCGACGTCCTGGTGCGCGCCGGCATCCTCCCGCCGATCTGCGGCACGTGGGTCAATCCGAACAAGCAGCCCAAGAACCGCAACATCTCCGTCGATGGCGAGACGGACCGCGCCAGGGAGCAAAAGCTTCCGAACCACAGCGCGCTCTACGCGCTGGCCGAGATCTTCAACCGTGATCTCGATCCGACGGACAAACGGGCCCACAAGGACATCGTCACGACCAGCGTGACGGCCTTGCTCATGTGCGCCCCGTCGCGCGGCCAGGAGATCTTCCGCCTGCCGGAGAACCTGGTCTTCGAGGCCACCGACAGGTTCGGCAAGGACCAGATGGGCCTGCGATTGCATGCGTCCAAAGGCTTTGGCGCCTATGTGAAGTGGGTGTGGTCGGGCATGGTGCCGGTGGCAGAACAAGCCATCGAGCGCGTTCGCGCCATCACCCAAGACGCCCGAAAGCTCGCCCGCCATCTGGAAGACCCGCAGACCAAGCACCGGTTCTACCGGCACGCGAACTGTCCGGAAATTGCGGACGATCAGCCACTGGGGAAGGAACTGGTTTGCCAGGCCCTGGGCTACACCAACAAGAACTACGCCGCCACGTTGATCGACCTGGGGTTGAGCCGCGATGACGGGGCCTACACCCTGCAGACGCTTTGGGACACCTTCTTGCTCCCCCGGCACAAGGAGCGCCATCCCCACTTCCCGTATGTCAGCGCGGCCGACAAGGCGCTTGGCCAAAAGGGTGGGCTGAAGTTCAGCGACGCGCTGTTTTGCATGCTGCGCCACCAGCTCAACTCCCGTGGTGCCACAAGCCCGGTGATGCTCTGGATGCCGGATCTCGCCGACCTCAACTTCGAACTCTCTGGCGGCCGGACCAAGACCAGCATCTTCGAGCGCTACGGCTACGAGGACGAGCAAAGCCAGCCGTTGAAGCTGACCTCCCACCAGATCCGCCACCTGATCAACACGGAGGCCCAGCGCGTGGGCCTCACGGACGAGCAGATCGCTCACTGGTCCGGCCGCCGGCGCGTCGACCAGAACGAGGTCTACGACCATCGCACCGCACAGCAGCGCGTAGAGCAGACTCGTGAAGTGGTCGAGGCTGTCCAGTCGGCCGTGGCCTTGCCCACCGAGGGCGAGAGCTACGTGATGGGTCAGTGGGTCGTGAACGTCTTGCCCCGGCCGCGCAACCTGGTCGACATCGACGAGGTCCAGCCGCAGCTCTCGGGCCTCAAGACGCTGTACGGCGAGTGCCACCATGACTGGGCGTTCGCGCCGTGTGAAGGCTTCGTCAAGTGCCTGGACTGCAGCGAGCACGCCTGCATCAAGGGCGACCAGGACGCCGACGAGAAGCTTGAGCGCCTGCGTGCCCTCCACGCCAACGTGGTCATGGAAGTCGCCAAGGCCGAGGTGATATCTGCTGACGACGTCGATGCCATGGACTGGCTCGAGGTTCAGAAGCGTTACCTCGCCAAACTTGAAGAGCTGATCTCGCTGCTTCAGAGCGACTCGGTGCCCGACGGATCGGTAATTCGTACCGCTCAAGGTGAAAACCCGACGCACGTCCACCGCGCGCTGCGCGGCTTGGCCACGAAGGCCTTGGAGCTCGGAGCCGGCTCGAAAGCCGCGATGGAGCAGCTGCTCAACTCCCTCGAAGCCGGCCTGGCCAAGTCGGGAGGTCTTCCTCTGCTTGGTGCAAGTGAGGGAGCGAACTGATGGCTCGCAACCGACACATCAAGCCAGAGCAGGTGGCGATCATCGTCAACGCGATCCACACCTGGGACCGCGGCGCCATCGCGTGGGACGACGTCTGTAAGCTGGCCAAGCCCGTCTTGGGCTACCTGCCGAGCCGCTCGGGCCTCAGCTCGCACGCCGACATCCAGGCCGCCTTCTCCGCGCGCAAGAAGAATCTCGCCCAGCAGCCAGAGGGCAAAGTGCCCAGCCCTGGCAGCTTGGCCGACGCCTCGCGCATGCTCGCCGCGCGCGACGCCGAGATCAGCGCACTCAAGAAGCTGGTCGAAGAGTACCGCGACAAGTTCGACCGCTGGCGCTACAACGCCATGCTTCACAACGTGACGATCGATCGTCTCGACGCGCCGCTGCCGCAGATTGCGAGGAGGAAATGACCTTGCTCAATCTGTTCTTCGCGTTTGAGCATCAAATAACTGCACGCAGCCCTCGCGCTCGTGCCAGCCTGCATCAAGCGAACGTCTATCGGAGCGAGCGTTCTCGCCAACGTCGCTCCATCACCGAACCCACTTCGTCCGTAAGCGCGCTCGATGCGCTCGTTATCTACAAACTTACGGACGCCCTTTGCTCATCACCTCAATCCTCATACGAAAGCGAGAGAAATCATGAACACGCACGCCAATCTCACCAAGGTCTCAGCTTCACTTACCTGCCAGTGACGTCAAGATGAGCCCGAAACCCGCATGCCATCGGCCTTTCAAGGCGATGGCATGTGGTTTGATGCGGGGTACGAAGGTCGTCATCGCACCGATGCGCAGACCTTCATCCGATGCGAGCCCGCAACAACCACAGGCTCATCATGTCAAGAAGTGCTTGGTGTTTTTAACAACACCCTTCCATAATCCGATCCCATAGGAAGTTCACCATGCTGGTCTGGGAAGACGAATCGTCCACCGCCTCTTCAACGCCACCTGCTTCCGTGCAAAACGCCCCAAGCGCAGCACGGAACATGCCGTCGTCACCCATCGCTGAACACATGGCCTCCACCGCGAGTCACGGCCAACCACAAGCCGGCGCCACGCGCCGCGTCAACGCGGCCGACAAGCGCATCATCAACGGCCAGACCGACGTGAACCAGTTGGTCCCGTTCAAGTACAAGTGGGCTTGGGAAAAGTACCTCGCCACCTGCGCCAACCACTGGATGCCCCAAGAGGTCAACATGTCTCGCGACATCGCCCTCTGGAAGGACCCCAACGGCTTGAGCGAAGACGAGCGTCGCATCATCAAGCGCAACCTCGGCTTCTTCGTGACCGCCGACTCGCTGGCCGCCAACAACATCGTCCTGGGCACCTACCGCCACATCACGGCGCCCGAGTGCCGTCAGTTCCTGTTGCGCCAGGCTTTCGAAGAGGCCATTCACACCCACGCCTACCAATACATCGTGGAGTCGCTGGGTCTGGACGAGTCCGAAATCTTCAACGCCTACAACGAAGTCCAGTCCATCCGCGACAAAGACGAGTTCCTGATCCCCTTCATCGAAGCGATCATGGACCCGGACTTCCACACGGGCACGCCCGAGAACGACCAGCGCCTGCTCAAGTCGCTGATCGTGTTCGCCTGCCTGATGGAAGGCCTGTTCTTCTACGTCGGCTTCACGCAGATTCTGGCCCTGGGCCGCCAGAACAAGATGACCGGCGCGGCCGAGCAGTACCAGTACATCCTTCGCGACGAATCGATGCACTGCAACTTCGGCATCGACCTCATCAACCAGCTCAAGCTGGAGAACCCGCACCTGTGGACGGCAGAATTCAAGGCCGAAATCAAGGCGCTGTTCCTCAAAGCCGTCGAACTGGAATACCGCTACGCTGAAGACACCATGCCGCGCGGCGTGCTGGGCTTGAACGCCTCGATGTTCAAGGGCTACCTGCGCTACATCGCCAACCGCCGCGCCACCCAGATCGGTCTGGAGGAACTCTTCCCCAACGAAGAAAACCCTTTCCCCTGGATGAGTGAAATGATCGACCTGAAGAAGGAACGCAACTTCTTCGAAACCCGTGTCATCGAATACCAGTCGGGCGGCGCCCTGTCCTGGGATTGATCCTTGATCGGCCACAAAGAGCAGACGGGATCCCAGGACATGCGCCTCCGGCCCACCCCATTCACCACACCGCGTCCAGATCCTAGGGGGCGTCGGGTGGTGGATGCCTGTGTTGCATGCTGCAGCACAGCGCTCTTTGCAACTTGATCAAGGAGATACCCATGGCAACTGCGAAAAAAGTGGCATCCAAGAAGGCTGCCCCGGCCAAGAAGGCCGCTGTGAAGAAGGCCGCACCTGCTGCCAAGAAGGTCGCCGTCAAGAAGGCTGCTCCTGCTGCCAAGAAGGCCGCAGTGAAGAAGGCTCCGGCCAAGAAGGCAGCTGTCGCCAAGAAGGCCGCACCCGCTGCCAAGAAGGCAGCAGTGAAGAAGGCCCCGGCCAAGAAGGCAGCTGTCGCCAAGAAGGCTGCACCCGCTGCCAAAAAGGCTGCCGTGAAGAAGGCTGCGCCTGCGAAGAAGGCTGCTGCCGCCAAGAAGCCGGCCGCGAAGCCTGCAGCCAAGCCCGCAGCCAAAAAGGCCGCTGCCAAGAAGCCTGCCGCTTCCAAGCCTGCCCCTGCGAAAAAGGCCTCGGCCCCCGCCGCGAAGACCACGCTGAGCCCCCAGGCAGCCTGGCCCTTCCCGACCGGCAACAAGCCCTGATGGCACGTCCGCTTCGGCGGATCGGCATTTCTGAAACCCGGCCTCGGTCGGGTTTTTTCATGGGCGAACCGCATGGCGGAAGCGTGCGCCAGATCACGACATCCGCGCCCCTTGGCAGGCCTGCCACGTCAAGAGACACCCCTCAATCGGGCGCTAGCCCGCGGTCCAGGTGCTCGGTAAAGTGAGGCTCAGGTTGTCGGCGCACCGCCCCGCGACAACCACGTGCAGTCCCAGGGGCCCAGGAGCAGACCATGTCCACAGAACGCCATGTTGAACCGACCGCTGCTCAGGTGGCCGAGATGCAAAATGCGCTGTTCAGCCTGCGAGACGGCCTGATGCGTTTGAAGATGTCGTTGCTGGAACTCGCCACCATGACCGACGAACAAGGTCAGCGTCTGGCAGCAGCTGAAACGGAAGCCTTGATGCAGCGCTTGCGCGCCTGAGCGCAACAGCCTCCGGATCCATCGAAGCGCCGTCGCCCGGTCGACGGTGCACCGATCACAGGGTCTACAGAACGGGAGCGCGTCAGAACCACATGCGCTGCAGCATCTTCTGACGGTCCATGAACTGGTGCTTGAGCGCACCCAGCACGTGCAGAGCGAAGAGCACGTAGAAGCCGTCGGCAAGCAGTTCGTGCACCTCGCCGAACACCGTGTGCAGTTGCTCCTTCAACGCCGGCTCCATGTCCATGATGAAGCCGATCCGCGGCCAGGGGACGAGCCCGAACAAGCTCATCGGGTGAGAGGCCGCATCCTTCCATGCCGAATCATGCAGCCAGCCTGACAGGGGCATGGCGAGCAACAGCGCATACAAGCCGATGTGGCCCAGCTTCGCCGCGAAGCGCTCCCAAGGCGCCAGCTCGTCCAGGGCCGGTGGCCGGTGCCCCAGGCGCCAAAGCACGCGCAGGATGAAGAGCCCCAGAACGGTGATCCCGATCGATTTGTGGGTGTCGATGGCAAGGCGCACGCGTTCATCGGGCAACGCATCGACCACCCAGATGAGCACAATGTTGCCCAGCATCAGCACCGCCATGACCCAATGCAAAACGATGGCGATGCCGCTGTAGCGACGAACCGGCTGATTGAACATGCTGACGAGACCTTGTTGGGTGCAGGCACAACAGGGCCTGCTTAGACTCCGAGCATACCGAATGTCCGCACGGCCAATCACACGGTGCCGCCCTGCCCCCACAACATGAACGCCAAGCCCACGCTCGACCTCAACGACTCGCTGTTGAGGCACTCCCCACGCTTCACACTGCGCGGCACGCCCTGGCACACCATCGCCGTGCACGGCAGCGTCGTGGCGCTTTGGTGCCTCCTGCTGTGGGCCGCTTTCCAACGCGACAGCGTGCTGGCGTGGTCCGTGGGCGTCGTTTACGCCACCTATGACACCGCTTTGTTGCTGTTCGTGGCGTGGCAAACGCGCGAGCTGCGCAACACCATGACCATGACCGCGGCCGATGCCCATTCGGAGGCCGAGGAAACCAGCATCGGCGTGGGCGTCATCGTGGCAGCGCACAACGAAGAGTCCGTGTTGCCCGTCACTTTGCACGCCCTGCTGAACCAGACCGACCGACCTGACCAGATCGTCGTCGCGGACGACGGCTCCAACGACGGCACCGCCGATTTACTGACGCGACGATACGGCATCACACCGCCGCCCTTGGGCAGCTTGAGCGCGGAGAGCACCACACACCCGGGCTTGTTCTGGCTGCGCTTGCCACACGGCGGTAAGGCCCGCGCCCTGAACGCCGCGCTGCAACTCTTGCACACAGATGCCGTCATGACGGTCGATGCCGACACGCTGCTGGATCCCCACGCCATCACCGCCGTTCGGCAAGCGTTCCGAGGCGAGCGGGAGCTGGTGGCCGCCACAGGCGTCATCACCCCAGTGTGTGGCAACAGCCTCTCAGGCCGGGTCATGGAGGGCTTCCAGACTTACGAGTACATCCGCAACTTCCTCTCGCGCCACGCCTGGTCGCGCTACAACAGCCTGCTGCTCGTCTCCGGCGCCTTCGCGGCTTTTCGCCGCAAGGCCGTGTTGGAGGTGGGCGGGTTTGACCCAGACTGCTTGGTCGAAGACTACGAACTGATCCACCGCCTGCACCGCCATGCGCACAAACAGGGCCTGCGCTGGACGGTGCGCGTACTGCCACAGGCACAAGCCCGTACCGACGCCCCTAGCACGCTGATGGCCTTCCTGCGCCAGCGACGGCGCTGGTTCGGCGGTTTCCTGCAGACGCAATACTGGTATCGGGACATGGTGGGTAACCCGGCGCACGGCAAGTTGGGCACGCGCATGTTGCCGGTCAAGGCGGCAGACACCCTGCAGCCGCTGTACGGCATCACGGCCTTCCTGCTGCTCTTGGGCTTCCTCTGCGCGGGTCGATTCGGCGTGGTCCTGCCCGCACTCAGCGTCATCGGCATCAAAACCTTCATCGATCTGATCTACCACCTGTGGTCGGTGCAGTTGTACCGGCAATGGGTGGGTGACACGCGCCGAGGCAGCCTCGGACAGGCTTTGCTGGCCGCGTTGGCGGAGCCATTCACCTTCCAACTGCTGCGCCACACGGCGGCCGCCTGGGGATGGTGGTCCGTGCTGACGGGCAAAGCCCAATGGGGCGTTCAAGTACGGCACGGGCTGGCCTCCGCTTCGCGCATGCCTTAAGCTACAGGGTTGGGCGAAACCTTCGCCAGCACCCATTCAGACCCCCCATGGCACAGTACGTTTTCACCATGAACCGCGTCGGGAAGATCGTTCCCCCGAAGCGGCAGATCCTCAAAGACATCACCCTGAGCTTCTTCCCTGGCGCCAAGATTGGCGTGCTGGGTGTGAACGGCTCGGGCAAGTCCACCTTCCTGAAGATCATGGCGGGCGTGGACAAAGACATCGAAGGCGACGCCGTCCCGATGCCGGGACTGAAGATCGGATACCTGCCCCAGGAGCCCGAACTCAACCCCGACCAGACCGTGCGTGAAGCGGTGGAAGAAGGCATCGGTGGCGTGCTGGCCGCCAAGAAGCGCCTTGACGAGGTCTACGCTGCCTACGCCGAACCCGACGCCGACTTCGACGCCCTGGCCGCCGAGCAAGGCGAGCTCGAAGCCATCATCGCCGCCGCGGGCTCCGAGAACACCGACCTGCAGCTTGAGCTGGCTGCCGACGCGCTGCGCCTGCCCCCCTGGGACGCCAAGATCGGCCCGCTGTCCGGTGGTGAAAAGCGCCGCGTGGCCCTGTGCCGCCTGCTGCTGTCCAAGCCCGACATGCTGCTGCTGGACGAACCCACCAACCACTTGGACGCCGAATCGGTGGACTGGCTGGAGCAGTTCCTCAGCCGCTTCTCGGGCACCGTGGTGGCCATCACCCACGACCGCTACTTCCTGGACAACGCCGCCGAGTGGATCCTCGAACTGGACCGCGGATCCGGCATCCCCTACAAGGGCAACTACACGGACTGGCTGGACGCCAAGGAACGCCGTCTTGAGCAGGAACAAAAGACCGAAGACGCCCGCGCCAAGGCCCTGAAGCAGGAACTGGAATGGGTTCGCAAGAACGCCAAGGGCCGCCAGGCCAAGAGCAAGGCTCGCCTGGCCCGCTTCGAGGAGCTGAGCGACGTCGAATACCAGAAGCGCAACGAGACCAACGAAATCTTCATCCCCGTGGCCGAGCGCCTGGGCAATGAAGTCATCGAGTTCAAGAACGTCACCAAGTCCTTTGGCGACCGCTGCCTGATCGACAACCTGAGCTTCAAGGTGCCTGCTGGCGCCATCGTCGGCATCATCGGCCCCAACGGCGCCGGCAAGTCGACGCTGTTCCGCATGATCCAGGGCGTCGAGCAGCCGGACAGCGGCGAAGTCACGATCGGCAAGACCGCCCAACTGGCCTTCGTGGACCAGAGCCGCGCCGGCCTGGCGGCCGACAAGACCGTGTGGGAAGACGTGTCCGGTGGCCTGGACAACATCATCGTCGGCAAGTTCGTGATGCCCTCGCGCGCCTACATCGGCCGATTCAACTTCAAGGGCAACGACCAGCAAAAGCTCGTGGGCAACCTCTCGGGCGGTGAGCGCGGCCGCCTGCACCTGGCCAAGACCCTGGCCCAGGGCGGCAACGTGCTGATGCTCGACGAACCGTCCAACGACCTCGACGTCGAAACCCTGCGCGCCCTGGAAGACGCCCTGCTCGAGTTCGCCGGCAGCGCCATGATCATCTCCCACGATCGCTGGTTCCTCGACCGCATCTGCACGCACATCCTGGCGTGCGAAGGCGATTCGCAGTGGTTCTTCTTCGATGGCAACTACCAGGAGTACGAAGCCGACAAGAAGAAGCGCCTGGGTGAAGAAGGCGCGCGTCCGAAGCGCGTTCGCTTCAAGCCGATCCGCTGACCCACCAACCAAGACCCCAAGCCCGCAGCCCGCGGGCTTTTTTGTGCCAGCCCCACCCTTTGGAGGGCAGCCCCCCGGAAAGGGCGGGCCCACAATCAGCCACTTCGGGGGCTATCCCTAATGGAGACGTCAGGGTGGCGCAGGTGGTCACAGCTAGAATTTCCCGAGAACCTGGTGCAAGCCGCGCCCACACACACAAACACGATTCTTGCTGGAGACACTTGATGATCGCTCGGATGACACGCCTGCTCACCGCCACCGCACTGGCCGCATCGGCCTTGGCCATGGGCGGCTGCGCCTTGATCGAATCGAATGTGAGCGGCACCACCCTCTCCATCCTGGAGGACGGCTTCACCCCGCCCACGCTCCAGATCGGCGACGTCGAGATGGTGTGTGGTTTCGCCACCGTCAACACCCCCCTGGTGGGCGCCGCGCGCAACTTCTACGGCGACCCCTCGCTGATGGAAACCGTGCTGCTGTCGTCGGCTGGCGTGTGCTCTGAAAACCAGGCCCTGACGGAAGAAATGCGCTACCTGCGCGCTTCCCGCGAGAAGCGCTCTGACGAGGCGCTGGACGCCCGCATCGCGCAAAAGCGCCTGCTCGCTCTGTCCGCCGACCGCCAGTACACCGCCTTCCTGCGGATGAAGACGAAGCTGGAACAAAAGTACTTCTTCAAGTACGGCAGCAACTGCCCCGCGTTCAAGCGTGACTTCGATGAAATGGTCTACCTGCTCGGCTCGGTGGCTGGACTTCAAGCCATGCAGAACGACATCGCCGCGCAACAAACCGTGGGCGTGCCCACCGACACCGCCCCGCTGGTGGAGCGCGCCATGGGCTGCCTGGACAACGCCAAGTGGTGGGGCACCCCGCAAGCGGCACGCGCGGTGGTCTGGAGCATCATCCCGGGTGGCGCAGATGGCAAGGACGTCAAGGGCACCTTCGATGCCAACATGACCCTGGCCGAATCGAAAGGCGTGCGTCTGCCCCACGTGATGGCCGCTGTGGCCGCCCAGTCCGGCGACGACCAGCCGCGACTGCGCGAAGTGATCAAGCGCTTCGGCACAGCCAAGGACTTCAAGGTCAACAAGGATTACCGCCTGATCGATGCGATCGCCCAGGCACAGCTCCAGAACATCTCCGACCGCATGTGGACCCAGGCCACCGGTACGCGCACCCCCATCAATTCCTTGGGCAAGTTCTGGGACGACAAGGCAGGCAGCGACATCGATGCGGACAGCTTCTTGAAATGACCCCCTCCGGCGCGCGGAGTGTCATGAGACACCCCCGCCGTCCGGCTTCGGGAATTCCCTTCCCCCGCTTGTGTGGTAAAGGGTTTACCTGAGGACACACGTATCCAGATATAGTTACACACACTTGTCCCAGACCGCTCCGGCGGTCATGAGGACCGCCACACAGATGGCACAGCCGAGGGCCCTTGCACGTCAAGGCCCTTGTGTTTTTTGCACCGAGGAGACTTCATGAAGTTGGTCAATACGATGGGCAAGATCGGCACCGCTGTGCTGATTTCGACGGGACTCGCTGCCACAGCGCAGGCGGGTCAGAAGGTGTGCGTGTACGACCTGCTGGGCACCTCTGGCGACCTCTTCAACATGGCCAAGGACTACGTGGTGGCCATGCAGAAACACGGCGCGTCCGTTGAACTGAAGGGCTACACCGACGAGCGCGTGGCCTCGGAAGATTTCCGTACCGGCCAGTGTGATGGCCTGATCGCCACTGCATTCCGCACACGGCAGTTCAACGCCGTGGCCGGCTCGATCGACACCCTTGGCGCCACCACCATCGTGAAAGACGGCAAGATTGACATCGCCGACAGCTACGAGGTCGTGCGCAAGGTCATCCAGACCTACAGCGCGCCGCAAGCCGGCAAGCTGATGGTCGATGGCAACTACGAAATCGGCGGCATCCTGCCGCTGGGCGCCGCCTACCCCGTCGTCAACGACCGCAAGATCAACACGGTTGAGGCGCTGGCTGGCAAACGCATCGCATCGTTCGACTACGACAAGGCGCAAGCCGTGATGATCCAGCGCATCGGCGCACAGCCGGTCTCGGCTGACATCACGAACTTCTCGACCAAGTTCAACAACGGCACGGTCGACATGATCGCCGCACCGACCATGGCCTACAAGCCGCTGGAGTTGTACAAAGGCATCGGCAAGAACGGCGCGATCGCACGCTTCCCAATCCTGATCCTGACCTACCAGGTCGTGCTCAACAAGACCAAGTTCCCCGAAGGTTTCGGTGAGCACTCTCGCCAGTACTGGCTAAGCCAGTTCGACCGCGCCATGCAGCTCATCCGCCAGGCGGACGCCAGCGTGCCGCCCGGCACCTGGATGGACCTCAGCCCGGAGAACTCCTACAAATACACGCTGATGTTGCGAGAGTCGCGCATCGACATCGCGCAGAAAGGCTTGTATGACAAGCGTGGTCTGAAGGTCATCAAGAAGATCCGCTGCAGCGTGAACCCGGGCGACCCGGAGTGCGCGACCAAGTCGGAAGAAGACTGGAAGTGATGTTTTGACGCCGCAGGGGTGCGAGCGACAGCCCCCTGCACGGCCCCGGTACACCGTGGTGACCGCCGGGGCCCGCCCCTCTCCCGAAGGCTTGCCTGCCCAGGCATCCTGCCTCCCTGAATCCCCATGAACACTCCTTCCTCCCGCCAGATCCTGGGCCGGACCTTCTCCGAATGGTTCTCCAGTCTCCCTGTCTTTGCCCTGCTGCTGCTGACCCTGATCATCGGCACCGGCGAAATGGTGCACGGCCAGTTGCTCAAACTGGGCGAATCCATGTTTGGCGATCCGCAGGCGCAAGTGCAGTACTTCATGTTGCGCGCCGAGCCGACCAAGCCCGAGTGCAACCCCAACGTCGACATCGAAGCCGAGGTGGCCAAGCAGTCGGCTGCCTCGCCCGCCAAATCCGGGGGTGACGACATCGACGACCTGTTCGGCGACCAGAAGGCCGGCGACCCCGCCGTGGTCCGCAAATCCGTCGAGCAGGCCCAGCAGATTTGTCAGATGAAGCACAACCTGTACGAAAAGGTCGTGCAGCACCAGACGCCGCAGGTGAAGGCCTACCGCACGCTGGAAACCAGTTTCTTCGGCCTGTTCCAGATCGGCACGGACAACCGCTCACTGATCCTGCTGCTGATGGTGGCCATCGCCGCTGTGACGACGACGCTGGGTTTCCACCACATCGGCATCCGTCCGGGCCACTACAGCAAAGACTACCTGCTGCAATCGGCCTCGCAGGTGGTGTCGTCGGGCCTGCTGCTGTACTCGACCGTGCGGTACTACCAGATCTTGAACGGCTCCGGCGTGCCGGTGGAGCACCCGCTGCTGCATTACATCTGGATGGCTTTGTTCGGGATCTTGCTGCTGATCAACCTCAAGCGTGTGGTCATGCCGGTGAAATCGGCCTTCGGTGAAGGCGATTGGACGGGTGCGTTCCTGTCGGTTCCGTTGTACTCACAGATGGCCACCATCGCGGGCTTGTACTTCCTGATCAAGGGCCACGATGCCGGCCTGGCCATCTACATCAACCAGCTGATGGAGCTGCCCAGCATCTTCATGAACCTGGGCCTGTTCATCTGGTCGGGCATGCTGCTCAAGCAGAGCCGCATCGTCGACCTGTTCATGAACATCCTGCGCCCCTGGAGCCTCTCGCCCCAGATGCTGACCTACATCATCCTGATCGCGGCTGCGTGGGCCACGGCCTACACGGGTGCATCAGGTGTGTTCGTGATCGCCGCGGGCGGCATCATCTACCACGAGGTGCGCGCATCCGGTGGTTCGCGTCAGTTCGCATTGGCCGCCACCGCCATGTCCGGCTCGCTGGGCGTGGTGCTGCGCCCCTGCCTGCTGGTGGTGCTGATCGCTGCACTGAACAAGCAAGTGACGACCTCGGGCCTGTACCACTGGGGCTTCTACGTTTTCCTGCTGACCTCGACGCTGTTCTTCCTGGCCTCGCAGATGCTGCGCACCCAGAAGGCCAACATCGAGTCGCCGCGGGTGGCCGTCCCCGCGATGCTGCGCCAGATCGTGCCGACCATCCCGTACCTGATCGTGGTGGCCGTGGTCGTGTGGTTGTACGAGTTCCTGCTGGAGACCAAGCTCAACGAGATCACCGCGCCGACCATCATGCCGGTCATCCTGCTGATCATCCTCGTCTACGACAAGATGACCAACAAGGGCAAGGCCGAGCTGACGCCCGACTACGCCAGCCACCGTCAGGAAGGCGTGGAGAAGTCGATCCGCTACGCAACCAACGAGACCATCGGCCACATCGGCGCCCTGTTGAGCCTGATGACACTGTCGCTGGCCATGGGCGGCGTGATCGAGCGCTCCGAGGTCATGGGCTACTTCCCCAAGGTCTTCGAGAACCACTGGATCGCCATGACCTTCCTGGTCGTGACCAAGGTGCTGCTGGGCATGATCATGGACCCGTTCGGCGCCGTGGTGCTGGTGTCGGGCACGCTCGCCCCGATCGCTTACGCCAACAACATCGACCCGCTGCACTTCTGGATGATGGTGCTGGTGGCCTTCGAGCTGGGTTACCTGCTGCCGCCGGTGGCCATCAACCAGCTGCTGACCCGCCAGGTGATTGGCGAGGAAGAGGTCAAGCTGGCCGATGGCGAGGTCAAGCACCTTGGCTTCTACCGCCGCTACGAGCGTTGGATCCTGCCGCTGGTGGTGATGACGATCGGTCTGGTCGTGGTGTCTTACGCCCCGCTGGCGGTGCACGACTTCCCCGAGCTCAAGGCCATCTCCAACTGGTTCCCCAAGCCGCCGCAATGACGCGGCAGGTCGGCGTCGATGCGATGCCGACCGCCACCCTCCTCGGCCCGGCCCGTGCAGCCTGCACCGGCCGGGCTTTTTCATGGGTTCGTGCCGCACAGGACCGAGCGACGCGATGGTATGTTCCGAGGCATGAGTCCGTTCCCTTCGACGTTCCCGCTGTTGCCCTCTTGCTCGCTTGAGCGCACCACCCGCACCCTTCGCCTGGCGCTGTGGATCGGCCTTGGCAGCGCGGGCCTGCAGGCATGCAGCACCTTGTCAAGCGTGGCTGGCGCCGGGTCTCCAGGCGCCACGATTGCGCCAGGGTCGGTCGCCGGCAACATGCCAGCAAACGCCACAGCAACCGCCGCCGCGGCCCCTCCACCTGGCGCGGCGCAGGCGGGCCAGGCACCGCCCTTCGAGGTGGTCAGCAAAGGTGCCGAGCGACAGGCTGGCTTGCTGCCCACCTGGCGGCGGCAGGACAAGCTCTGGATCGAGTTGTCGCCGCAGGTCCTGGGCAAGCCGCTGTTCCTGTCTCCCAAGCTGGCTTCGGGCATCGGCGAGGCCGGGTTGCTGGGCGGCCTCATGCAAAGCCGCTTTGCGCAGGTCGGGCGCCCGCAGTGGGTGGAGTTCCGCCGGATGCAGCAGCAGGTGCAGCTGGTGGCGGTGAACGCTGCCTACACGGCGGCCAGCGGAACACCGCAGGCCAAAGCGGTGCAGGCCGCGTTCTCGCCCAGCCTGCTCGCCGCCGTGCCGCTGGCCAGCGCGCCGGATGCCAAAACGGGCGCGGTGCTCATCGACGCCTCTGCGCTGTGGCTCAACGATGTGCTCGGCATCGCCCTGCAATTGCAACGCAACTACCGGCAGGGCTATGCGTTTGACGCGCGGCAGTCCTCCGTGACGCAGGCGCGCAGCAGCGATCAGGCAACGGTGTTTGAGGTGGCGCAGCATTTCGCCACGGCCAGCATCGCTGCCCCTGTACCGGGTGCGCCGGCGGGTACGCCCGTGTCCACCGTGCCCACGGCGGTGCCGGATCCCCGCAGCCTTTTCGTACAAGTCCACTACACGCTGACACCCCTGCCCGAGACGCCCATGCCGCGCCGCAGAGCGGACCCACGCGTGGGCTACTTCACCAGCACGGTGGCGGACTTCACCGACGACCTCGCGCGCACACCGCGTCAGCATTTCATCAACCGCTGGCGGCTGGAGAAGAAAGACCCGGCCGCGCCTGTGTCCGAGCCGGTGCAGCCCATCGTTTTCTGGCTGGACCCGACCCTGCCGGAGGCCTACCGCGCCACCATCACGGAGGGCGTGCTGGCCTGGAACCCCGCTTTCGAGGCCATCGGCTTTCGCAATGCCATCGAGGTGCGCACGCCACCGACGGACCAGGCCTTCGATACCCTGCAAACCGGCCACGCCTCCATCCGCTGGATGACCAACGCGCAGCCTGCTTTTGGCGCCATCGGGCCCAGCCATGTCGACCCGCGCACGGGCGAAATCCTCGATGCCCACATCGCGCTGGAGAGCTTGTCCTCGCGTGCCATCCGTGCCCTGCGCGCCGAGTACCTGCCCAACGCATCCCGTCCGCGCACTCTGGGCGCAGACCTCCAACCCAGCGCACTGGCCGACGCTTCCGAGGCATCACGGGAGGTCCATGGACACGCTGACGGGGAGTTCTGCATGCATGCAGACATCGCTGCTGAGCAACTCACGCTTGGCCTCGACGTGCTGGCTGCGCGAGGCGCGCTGGACCCTGACAGCCCGGAAGTGCGTGCTTTTGTGCTGGCCTACCTGAAGGACACGACCATGCACGAGGTGGGGCACACCCTCGGGCTGCGGCACAACTTCCGCGCCTCTCGCTGGCGCACCGCGGCAGAACTGGACGACCCGGTGCTGACACGCGCCCAAGGCAACAGCGCATCGGTGATGGACTACGCGCCCATGAACCTGCCCGCCCCAGGCAAGACCATCGAACAAGGCGGCGCCCCTTTTCAAACCACCCTGGGTCCCTACGACTTCTGGGCCATCGCGTACGGCTACAGCCCGCTGCCCGCTGACCCATTGCAGGCCGATCAGGCCTTGCTGGCCATCGCAGAGCGCAGCGCAGACCCCGCGCAAAGCGAAGCCCTGGCCTACGGCACCGACGAGGACAACCTGCTCGGCGTGGACCCGCATGCGCTCACATTCGACCTGGGCCGCGACCCCGTGGCCTTCGCAGACCGCCGCATCGCCATCGTGCAAGACCTCTTCCAGCGCCTGGACCGCCGTGTGCCCGCACCGCGCGACGATGCCAACCTGCCACGCCGCGCCGTGGGCTATGGCCTGCGCGAGTTGGCCCGCGTTGGGCAGGTGCTGGTGCGCCAAGTGGGCGGTGTGGTGACCCGCAGAGACGCGCCCGGCAGCCGCCGCGACGCCATCGACCCCTTGCCCGCCAGCGCACAACGGGAGGTCCTGCGCCGCCTGACCGACCACTTCCTGGCCCCGCAGGGCGTGAGCCTGCCGCCCACCTTGCAGCGCCGCCTGGCCCCGGATTTCTTGGCGCTGCAAGACGCAGGCAGCCTCGGCCGGCTGGACGTGTCGGTCGCCGAACTGCTGCTCAGCCTGCAGCGCGGTGTGCTGGTGCCCCTGATGAGCGAGGGTCTGGCGGAGCGCCTGCTGGACAACCGCGACAAAACCCGTGACCGGGAAACGAAGCCGTTGTTGCCCCAGGAAGTCCACGCGCGGCTGATGATGACCATCTGGAAGGCGCCGTTGGCAAGCCAGAAAGCCCTTGACCCACAAGGTGCCGCAAACCTTCGCGATCTGCAACGCGAACATGTCAGCCGGCTGGCGGCGATGTGGCTGAGGCCGAGCAGCAACCGCGCCGATGTGCGTGCCCTGGTCTGGCAACAGACTCAGCAACTCCAGCGCTGGCTGGCCCTGGCGAGCCGCCGCGAGTCCGACCCAGAGGCGAAGTCACACCTCACGTCGTGCCTGGAAACCTTGCAATCAGCCCTGCGCGCCAATGTGGTCCGCGCCGGGGGCTGAAGCGCAGCAGACACCCATCGGGAGGAAGCCGACCAGGGCCATCAGGGCCCACAATGCGGGGTCCGAGCGAAGCCCCATGGATCCGAACCCCCTCCACGACTTGTTCTCTGCCGCTGGTCCGCTGGCCCGCGCCTTCGATGGCTACTGCGAACGCCGGGAGCAAATCGAGATGGCGCAAGCGGTGCAAGCCGCCATCCGCGAGGCGCGTACCGTGGTGCTCGAAGCTGGCACGGGCGTGGGCAAGACGGCGGCTTACCTTGTGCCAGCCCTGATCGAAGGCGGCAAGGTCATTGTCTCCACCGGTACCAAGGCGCTGCAAGACCAGCTCTTCCACCGCGACCTGCCCGCCGTGCGCGATGCGCTGGGCGTGCCCGTCAAAGTGGCCTTGCTCAAAGGCCGCAGCAACTACCTCTGCTGGCACCACCTCGACCGCACCAACCAGGACGCCACCCTGCTGGCCAGCAAACAGGAGGTGCGCGACCTCAGCCACATCAACCGCTTCGCACCCTTGAGCGCCACAGGCGACAAAGCCGAGTGCCCCAGCGTGCCCGAACACGCGGCCATCTGGGCACGCGTCACCTCCACCCGCGAGAACTGCCTGGGCAGCGACTGCCCGCGCTTCGCCGATTGCTTCGTCGTCAAGGCTCGCAAGGAAGCGCAAGACGCCGATGTGGTCGTGGTCAACCACCACCTCTTTTTTGCCGACCTGATGCTGCGCGAAGAAGGCGTGCCCGAGCTGCTGCCCAATGCCCAGACCATCGTGTTCGACGAGGCCCACCAGTTGCCGGACACGGCCACGCTGTTCTTTGGCGAGTCGGTGTCCACCGCGCAGGTGCTCGACCTCGTGCGCGACACCTTGGCCATCGGCCAGGCGCAAGCCCGCGACGCCGCCCAGTGGAACGACCTGCTGGCCCCGGTGGAGCGCGCCGCCCGCGACCTGCGCTTGTGCTTTGGGCCCCAGATGCAGCGCATGGCGCTGAGCCAGCTGAGCCCCGACCACCTGCTCTTGCCCACGGTGGCCCAGCTGCAGGAAGCCCTCTTTGCCCTGCGCGAGGTGCTGGAGCACCAGTCCGAGCGCGGTCCTGACCTGGCCAACCTGCACCGCCGCGCAGACCAGCTCCTGCAACGGCTGGTGTCCTGGGGGGCGCCTGAGCGCGTCAACGAACCCGAGCTGTGCTGGGTGGACGTGGGCAGCCACGGCGTGCAGTTGCACCGCACCCCGATTTCCGTGGCCGATGTGTTCCGCCGGCAGCGGCTGGGCTTGGGCGCGCAGGTTGAGGCGCAGACTCCCGATGCCAAATCCGATGCCCTTGCAGACACCGAGGAGTCAGGCCCAAACCCCGCCCGCGACATCCTCCACGACGCCCGCCACGAAGCCGAATTGATCCAGGCCTTTGCGGTCAGCGATGAGGCCCAAGACCCGGCGAAAGATGGCAACGGCCAGGACGGCCAGGACGGCGACGGCAGCGATGACCTGCAGGCCCTGATGGCCGGTGGCGATGACACTGAGGGCAGCAGCACCGGCAGCCGTGGCAACAGCGCCTCGAACTCGTCGGAGGAGGGCATGCCTCCACCACCTCGCCGGGCCTGGATCTTCACCTCGGCCACCCTTGCCGTCAAAAACGATTTCCGCCATTTCACCGAGGCACTTGGGCTGGAAGATGCCGAATGCGCGACCTGGTCCAGTCCCTACGACTACCCGGCCCAGGCCATGCTGTACGTGCCCCAAGGCCTGCCGCTGCCATCGGATGCCAGCCACACCGAAGCGGTGGTCGATGCCGCCTTGCCCCTGATCCGCGCCAACCGCGGACGCGCCTTCGTGCTGTGCACCAGCCTGCGAGCCGTGGCGCGTGCGGCCGACCGCTTCAAGCACATCTTCCAGGAGGCCGGTGACGCCTTCCCCGTGCTGCAACAAGGCGATGCGCCCCGCCCCACCTTGCTCGAAGATTTCCGCCGTGCGGGCAACGCCGTGCTGGTGGGCAGCCACAGCTTCTGGGAAGGCATTGACGTCAAGGGCGATGCGCTCACGCTGGTCGTGATCGACAAGCTGCCCTTCGCCCCGCCCGATGACCCGGTGCTGGCCAAGCGCCTGGAGTTGCTGGGCCAGTCCGGCGGCAACCCCTTCATGCAACACCAGGTGCCACAGGCCATCATCGCGCTCAAGCAGGGCGCGGGCCGGCTCATCCGCTCAGAGACCGACCACGGCGTGCTGATGATCTGCGACACCCGCCTCATCGACAAGCCTTACGGCCGCCGCATCTGGCAAAGCCTGCCGCCCATGAAGCGCACGCGTTCGCAGGACGAGGTCGTGGCCTTCCTGGCCACGCTGTGAGAGCACCGCGAAGGCTCAGACTTCCAGGTTGTCGATCAGGCGCGTGTTGCCGATCTTTGCGGCCACCAGCGTGACCAGCGGCGTGGCGGCCAGCCCGGCGGCCAACTCGTCGGCTGTGGCGGGGTGCAAGTCTTTCTGTCGACGCACCATCACGTAGTCAGGCGCCCAGCCGCGCTGGCGCAACTCGGCCATGGCAGCCTCTTCCCATTGCTGCAGCAGGGCCGGCGACAACGACTGCGCCGCCCGTGCCTGCGACTGGATGCCGCGCAACAGGCGGATCAGGGTCAGCGCCTCTTCGCGCTCGGCCTCACTGAGGTAGCCATTGCGCGAGGACAAGGCCAGGCCGACCTCGGAACGCGACGTCTCGCCGCCAACGATCTCGATGGGCAAGGCCATCTGCGCCACCATGCGGCGGATCACCATCAGCTGCTGGTAGTCCTTCTTGCCAAAGACGGCCACACGCGGCTGCACGATGTTGAAGAGCTTGTGCACCACCGTGCACACGCCGGTGAAAAAGCCCGGGCGGAAGGCACCTTCGAGGATGTTGGCCAGTTCATCGGGCGGCACCACCTTGTAGCCCTGCGGCTCGGGGTAGAGCTCGGCCTCGTCGGGGGCGAAGAGGATGTCGCAGCCCGCTCCGGCCAGCAGCTTCGCGTCGCGCGCCAGGGTGCGCGGGTAGCGGTCGAAATCTTCGTTGGGGCCGAATTGCAGGCGGTTGACGAAGATGCTGGCCACCACCGGGCTGCCACTGCCCGCCACCAGCGACTTGGCCTGGCGGATGAGGGTCAGGTGACCTTCGTGCAGGTTGCCCATGGTGGGCACGAAGGCGGGACGAGATGGGGCCAGGGCCAGTTCGGCGCGCAGCTCGGCGAGGGTGTGGATGGTTTTCATGGTCGTCGATGGCGTGCTCAGTAGCCGTGCAAGGCTTCGTCGGGGAAGCTGCCATCCTTGACGGCAGCCACGTAGCGGCGCACGGCGTCTTCGGCAGAGCCCCCTTCGGCGCTGAAGTTGCGCACGAAGCGGGGCAGCTTGCCGCGGGTGAAGTTCAGCATGTCGTGCAGGACCAGCACCTGGCCCGCCGTGGCCGGGCCCGCGCCAATGCCAATCGTCATCATGCCGGGGTTGTCAGCCTGCACCTGCGTGGCCACGGCGGAAGGCATGAGCTCCAGCACCATCATGGCGGCACCCGCCTCGGCCAGCGCGCGCGCGTGCTTGCGCAGCGTGTCGGCACCGGCCGGGTCACGCCCCTGGATGCGGTAGCCGCCCAAGGCGTGCACGCTTTGCGGCGTCAGGCCCAGGTGAGCGCACACAGGGATGCCGCGCTCGGTCAGGAAGTGCACGGTCTCGGCCGTCCAGCCGCCGCCTTCGAGCTTGACCATGTGCGCGCCGGCCTGCATGAGGGCCACGCTGCTGCGCAAGGCCTGCTCGCGGCCTTCCTGGTAGCTGCCGAACGGCAGGTCGCCAATGACCCATGCGCTGCGGTTGCCGCGCACCACGCAGCGCGTGTGGTACACCATCTCGTCCAGGGTGACAGGCACCGTGCTGGTTTGGCCCTGCACGATCATGCCGAGTGAATCGCCCACGAGAATGCAGTCCACACCGGCGTCATCGACCAGTCGGGCAAAGGTGGCGTCGTAGGCCGTCACCATGGCGATTTTCTCGCCCTGGGTGTGCATCTCGCGCAAACGGTGCAGGGTGACGGGCTTGCGGGGTGTCGCGGAAGCGGCGGTGGACATGCGGGGCTCCTCGTTCAAGGTGGGGCCGATTCTAGGCGCACGTCACTCCGCTTGCAGTGGTGCGTAGGCCAGCCGCACGTAGATGGGCGCAAAGGCCTCGGCCTGGGTGATGTCGATGAGGCGCTCGCGGGCCAGCTCCAGCATGGCGATGAAGGTCACCACCAGCACCTGCGAGCCCCGGGTCACGTCAAACAGGCCTTCGAATTCGACGAAGCGCTTGCCCTGCAGCGTGCGCAAGACCATGCCCATGTGTTCGCGCACCGAGAGCTCTTCCCGGCTGATGGTGTGGTGGGTGTGCAAGCGGGCGCGTTGCAGGATGTCCATCCAGGCTTCGCGCAGATCGGCCAGCGTCACTTCGGGATGGCGAACCACGACGGACGGGTCGCTGTGGACTTCGACGCGCAAAAAATCGCGGCCCAGCAAGGGCAGCCGGTCCAGGCCTGCCGCGGCCAGCTTCATCTGCTCGTACTCGATGAGGCGCCGCACCAGCTCGGCGCGCGGGTCCTCGGCCTCTTCGCCATCGTCCGTCTTCTTGGGCGGCAGCAGCATCCGAGACTTGATCTCGATGAGCATGGCCGCCATCAAAAGGTACTCGGAGGCCAGCTCCAGGTTGCGCTTGCGGATTTGATCGACGTAGGCGAGGTACTGGCGCGTGAGGTCTGCCAGCGGGATGTCGAGGATGTTGAAGTTCTGCTTGCGGATCAGGTAGAGCAGCAAGTCCAGCGGGCCCTGGAAGGCCTCCAGGAACACTTCCAGCGCATCGGGCGGGATGTAGAGGTCGGTGGGCAGGTTGAACAGCGGTTCGCCGTACAGGCGCGCCACGGCCACGTGGTCCACGACCTGCGGCAGCACGGGCGCACCCTCGCCGTCCAGCGCCTGCAGCGCGGCGCCACCGTCGCCCAGCACCTCGGGGGTCACCGCGCGGCCTCGGTCAGGCTTCAGCCCTTCGTCTGGTAGACGTAGGCCTTCTGCGGCACGCGGGCTTCATTGAATTCTTGCTGGGCGCTGCGATCTTGGGGGCGGTCCCAGAGCAAGGCTCGGCCTTCGCGCTGGCGGGCTTCCAGTTGCGGGTCACGCTGCTTGAGGCTGTCGATGAACTGCGTCGCGTCGGACTTGTACGGTTTCCAGAAGAGCGGCATGGTGCGTCCAGGGTCGGGGAAGAGACAACCGCGCATTTTAGCCGGCACGCGCAGCGCGTGAGACACGCGGGAGAATGTCGCCCATGCAAGAAAGCGAGCTGAAATTCCAGATCCCGCCGGAGTCGTTGGAGGCGGTGCGCTCCGAACTGGCCAGGCTGGCGCCTGGGCAGGCCCTGCCGGCCCCGCTGATCCTGCAGGCAGCCTACTTCGACACCCCGGACCGCAAGCTGGCACACGCCAGAGCGGCCCTGCGCGTGCGCCGCGAGGGTGACGACTGGGTGCAGACCCTGAAAGCCGCCGGCAGCCACACCATGGTGCGCGTGGAGGACAACCGCCCCACGCTGCCCCCTGCCGCTGGCCAGCCCTTGGCGCCCCGCCTGAGCTTGCACACCGGCGGGCCTGCCGAGGCAGCGTTGCGTCAGTCGCTGGGCTGGGACCCTGCACGGGATGCAGACGGTGCTCATTGCGGCCTGGTGCAGCTGTACGCCACCGACATGGTCCGCAACCGGGTGCAAGTGCGGGTGGGCATGGGCACCTTGCACGAAGGCCTCGTGGAAGTGGCCCTGGACGAAGGGGCCATCCTGGCCGGGGCAGGCCCTGGGCAACGCAGCGTGCCTGTGCGCGAGCTGGAGATCGAGCTGATCAGCGGGCACCCGCAAGCCGTCATCGACGCGGGCCGTGAATGGGTTCAGCGTTTCGGCCTGTGGCTGGACACCCAGACCAAGGCCCACCGCGGAGATCGCCTGGCGCGCCTGGTGGTGGACGGCGATGCCACCGCCACCTTGCCCGAACATGCCGCCCCACGCCCTGCGCGGCTGCCCAAAGCGGCAGCAACGGCCAGCACCGACGCCATCTCGGCAGAGGCCGCCTGGCGCGCCGGCCTGGAAGCCTGCCTGGCCCACATCACGGCACACATGAGCGAGCTGGCCAGCCTGCCCGACCACACGCCGCATGACCTCGCTGCCGCATCCCCCGTGGCCTACCAGTGGCGCCGCGGCCTGCGCCGCCTGCGCGCCCTGGGACGCTTCGTCCTGGACACCGCCGCCCACGGCCACACCCTGCCATTGCCGGCACAGGCCCATGTGGCACTGCAGTCGGCCTGCGGACACGCCGCTGTGCTGGCGCGGCAACTCGGGCATTGGCGTGACCAGGAGGCGCTGGCCTGGATCCCGCGCAAGCTGCACGCGCTCGGCCTGCCGGCGCTGCCTGTGCCCACTCCGCCTGCGCCCGCGGACCTGCCCGCATCGCCGGTGGCCGCGGCCCGGAGCACACAGGCCACCGAGCTGTGCCTGCAGGTGCTGACCGCCTTGGTGTCGGCCGATGCCGTGGCGGCTGGCCTGGACGCCGGCGCGCGAGGCACGGACAACGGGCAGTCCGCCGCTGCGCAGCCTGCCGCGCTGAGCGCCGCAACGTGGCTGTCAGAAGGCCTGCGCCGCTGGCACACCCAGTGCGCCCGAAAGGCGCGACATTTTGACGCACTGGGGCCCCGCGCCACCCACCGCCTGCGCCGGCGCGCCCGTCAGATGCGCGATGTGCAAGACCTGTTCGCGCCTTTGTGGGAGCAGCCCCTGGCAACGCACGCCCCGCACTCGCACCAGGCCCTGCCACACCACGGACACGCGCTGGCCAAGGCGCTGGACGCCCTGGGCCAGTTGCAAGACGACACCGTGGCCCTGGGGCGCTACCGCTCGGTGGTGGCGCAGGACATCCGCGCGCAGGCCGCCTGTGCCTGGCTCAAGGCGCGGCGCAAGCCCTTGCGCAAGAAAGCGCACCGCGCCCTGCGCCGCTGGCTCCGGTGCAAGACACCTTGGTGACCTGAGGCGCACCGCACCCGCGGCCGTGGCCTCCTACACCGTCAGCGCATCAAGCCATCAGCGGATGCGCATGCCTGGCTGGGCGCCAGCCAAAGGCTCCAGCACGTAGATGCCAGGCGTGCCCTTTTCGTCGGCGTGCGAGGCGGCCAGCACCATGCCCTCGCTGACACCGAACTTCATCTTGCGAGGCGCCAGGTTGGCCACCATCACGGTGTGCTTGCCGATCAGGTCTTCGGGCTGGTAGGCCTCTTTGATGCCGCTGAACACGTTGCGCGTGCGACCCTCGCCCACGTCCAACGTCAGGCGCAACAGCTTGGTGCTGCCTTCCACGTGCTCGGCGTTGACGATCTTGGCCACGCGCAAGTCGATCTTTGCGAAGTCGTCGATGGTGATGGTGGGAGCAATGTCTTCGCCGCCGGGCTTCGGGACCTCGACCACCGGCGCCGGCGGTGCCTCGAACAGCGCGTCCAGCATCTTCGGGTCCACGCGCTGCATCAGGTGCTGGTAGCTGCCGATCGTGTGGGCGCCCAGCAAGGCATCGGCATCGGCGAACGTCAACGGCGCGGTCTGCAAGAAGGCCTCGACGTTGGCCACCAGGGCCGGCAGCACGGGCTTGAGGTAGATGCTCAGCAGGCGGAAGGCCTCGATGCAGACGGTGCACACCTCTTGCAGACGGGCGTCCTGGCCTTCGAGCTTGGCCAGCTCCCAGGGCTTGTTGGCATCGACATACTCGTTGACGCGATCGGCCAGCAGCATGGTTTCACGCAGCACCTTGCCCAGCTCACGGGCTTCGTACAACTCGGTGATGCCTGCGCGGCCTGCCTGCAGCGTGCTCAACAGGGTGCGGCCATCTTCGCCGATGCTGGCCCTCAGCTGCCCCCCGAAGCGCTTGGCGATGAAGCCCGCGGCGCGGCTGGCGATGTTGATGTACTTGCCCACCAGGTCGCTGTTGACGCGCGCGGTGAAGTCGTCGCGGTTGAAGTCCACGTCTTCCACGTTGGCGTTGAGCTTGGCCGCAATGTAGTAGCGCAGCCATTCGGGGTTCATGCCGATGCTCAGGTACTTCAGCGGATCCAGGCCCGTGCCGCGGCTCTTGGACATCTTCTCGCCGTTGTTGACGGTCATGAAGCCGTGCACGTTCACCTGGTTCGGCAGCTTGCGGCCGCTGAACTTCAGCATCGCGGGCCAGAACAGGGTGTGGAAGTAGGTGATGTCCTTGCCGATGAAGTGCACCTGCTCCACAGCCGGATCGGCCATGAAGTCCTCGAAGCTGCGGGCCTCGCCGTACTTGGCCTTCGGGCCGCCCGCGGCGAAATAGCTTTTCAGCGAGGCCAGGTAGCCGATGGGCGCGTCCAGCCAGACGTAGAAGTACTTGCCCGGCGAATCCTTGGGCAAATCAGGAATTTCGATGCCGAAATACGGCGCATCGCGGCTGATGTCCCAGTCGCCCAGGCCGCCTTCGCCGTTCTCGTCCTTGGTGAACCACTCCTTGATCTTCTTGCTGACGGCGGGTTGGAGCTTGCCGTCCTGCGTCCACTGCTGCAGGAACTCGAAGCAGCGCGGGTCGGACAGCTTGAAGAAATGGTGGTCAGACGTTTTCAGCACCGGCTTGGCACCGCTCAGCGCCGAGTACGGGTTCTTCAGCTCGGTCGGGGCGTAGACTGCACCACAGACCTCGCAGGAATCGCCGTACTGGTCTTTCGCGCCACACTTCGGGCACTCGCCCTTGACGAAGCGGTCGGCCAGGAACATGCCCTTCTCGGGGTCGAACATCTGCTCGACCGGGCGCACCGTGATCAACCCCTCGGCCTTGAGCGCACGGTAAATGGACTGTGCCAGCTCGTGGTTCTCGGGGCTGTCCGTGCTGGACCAGTGATCAAAGCTGATGTGGAAGCCGTCCAGGTAGGGCTTGCGGCCCGCCGCGATGTCGGCCACGAACTGCTGGGGCGTTTTGCCCACTTTCTGGGCCGCGATCATGATGGGCGCGCCGTGGGCATCGTCCGCCCCCACGAAGTGCACCTGGTGGCCCTGCATGCGTTGGAAGCGCACCCAGATGTCGGCCTGGATGTATTCCATGATGTGGCCGATGTGGAAGTGGCCGTTGGCGTAAGGCAGCGCGGTGGTGACGAAAAGCTGGCGGGGCATGGTGTGGGACAGGTCCAGGAGGGGGCCGCAAGGCAAACCGGGATTTTAGGCTGGCGGTGGCTGCGCCACACACCTTCGGGGGGCATCGGGGCCCGCCCCGGGGCGCCCTGAAGCGTTCCCGGCTAGACTGACCGGTTACAAGAGCGTCACTCGCCGCCCCTCACCCACAGTCCCACCGCATGAACGCCGCCTCCCACACCGCCGCCGCCAGCCAAGCCATGTCGGCCGTCATCGACCCGCTCACCGGCAAGGACTGGGTCTCCACCCGCCAGCTCAAATCCCTGACCGTGGACCAGGGCGTGGCGCACGTGGACATCGCCCTGGGCTACCCCGCGCAGTCGCAGTGGCCCGCCTACACCACACTGGTACGAGAGGCTTTGCAAGGCCTGGATGGCATCGAACGCGTGGAGGTGAACTGGTCCACCCAGGTGGTGGCCCACCAGGCCATGCGCGGCCAGGCCCTGCTGCCCGGCGTGAAGAACGTCGTGGCCGTGGCCTCGGGCAAGGGCGGCGTGGGCAAAAGCACCACGGCGGTCAACCTGGCCTTGGCCCTGGCTGCAGAAGGTGCCAGCGTCGGCCTGCTCGACGCCGACATCTACGGCCCCAGCCAGCCCCTGATGCTGGGCATCAGCGGCAAGCCAGACAGCCCGGACGGCAAAACCATCACCCCGCCGGTCAACCATGGCATGCAGATGATGTCCATCGGCCTGCTGATCGACGGTGAGGCCCCCGCGATCTGGCGCGGCCCCATGGCCACCCAGGCCTTCGACCAAATGCTGCGCCTGAGCAACTGGGGCGCACCGGCGGCACCGCTCGACTACCTTGTCGTGGACCTGCCGCCTGGCACCGGCGACATCCACCTGAGCATCAGCCAGCGCGCGCCGCTGACCGCCGCCATCATCGTCACCACGCCACAAGACATCGCCCTGCTCGACGCCAAAAAGGGCCTGCAGATGTTCGAGAAGGTCAGCGTGCCGGTGCTGGGCATCGTCGAGAACATGGCCACCTACCACTGCCCGAATTGCGGCCACGAAGCGCACATCTTCGGTCAGCATGGCGGCGAGCGCCTGTCCGATGCCTGTGGCGTGCCTCTCCTGGGCTCGATGCCGCTGGACCTGGGCATCCGAGAGCAGGCCGACAGCGGCCGTCCCACCCTGGTGGCCGCACCCGACAGCAAAGTTGCGGGCCTGTACCGGGAGATGGCGCGCAAGCTCGCCGCCGGCCTGGCGCTGTTACCCAAGGACTACAGCGGCAAGATGCCCGGTGTGTCTGTGCAGCCCAAGCCTGCGGCGGACTGAACCCCGCGCACTGCCCTGCCGAACCAGCTGCCCCACGCCAGCCGCATTCGCCTGCCGCCTCGCACCACCATGGCCCCCACCTCCCCGCTGCACACCGACGACGCCTGGTTCGACCTCGTGCCCATGGCACTGATCGAATTCAACGAGCACGGCCGCGTGCTGCGCAGCAACTCCGCCCTCAGCGCCTTGTTGGGCTATGCCACGCCTGCCGGCAGCCGCCTGTCGGACTGCCCACAGGCCCTGCAGCGCTTGTGCAGTTGGGATGCCCCCCTGACCTTGCTGGCTCTGGGCCCCGAGGACGCCCCCCTGCAAAGCCAGGTGCCGCAGGCTCGCTCGGGCCGATCACCCACCACGCTGCGCAGCCAGATCTGGACCCAGGCCCAGGTCAACCCCGAGCAGGCGCGGCGCTTCCTGTGCGCCATCCGCGAGAGCCTGGAGGCACCTGCGACCCAGGGCGCGCGTGGCATCACCTCCGACGCCGATGCCGCGCCCGTGCCCGACCAGGCGCAGCTTCTGCACGAGCTGTCCACCATCCTCGAGAGCACGCCTTCGGGCATCGCTTACCTGCGCGACGATGTCCTGGTCCGCTGCAACCGCCGCTTCGAGCGCATGCTCGGCCTGTCGTCGGGCAGCATGGTTGGCCAGAAGCTGTCCGAGCTCCTCGCCATGGACCCGCGCATCGACCGCGCCGTGACCGAATCTGCCGTGGAAGTGCAGCGGCACGGACAGTTCGAAACCGAGCTCGAAATCGTCCTGCCCGGGCACGCCACGCGTTGGTACGCCCTCTCAGTGCGGCGCATCGGCACCTCGGTGGACCCGCTCGAAGTCATCACCGTGCTGTCGGACATCACCCGCATCCGCAACCAGCAGGTTGAGCTGGATGCCCTGGGGCGCGATCGCAACCTCATGTTCTCGCTGTCCGGCGTGGGCATCGCTTTCGTCAAAGACGGGCACATCCAGAGTGCCAACCCGGCCCTCTCTGACCTGATCGGCGAGTCCGACACGGACCTTACCGGGCGCCCCCTGGCTGACCTCTATGCCAGCGAGGTGGACCTCAACACCGACGCCGACGTCAACAGCGTGCTGCGCAGCCTGGGCCACTGGCAGGGCGAGCGAGCCTTGCGCGTCACGTCCACAGGTCTGCCGCTTTGGGCCGAGGTCGCCATGCGCCTCGTCAACCCGGTGCGCCCAGAGGAAGGCTTCATCGCCTCTTTCGTCAACGTCGATGACCGCCACCGCGCCGAATGGAATCTGACCCTGCAAGCCGATCGCACGCGCGCCATCCTCGACTCGGTCTTCGTCGGCATCGTCACCATCGACGTTCACGGCATCGCATGGATGAACCGCTCGGCAAGGCGCATGTTCGCGGGCGATTTGGCCGATTTCGTTGGGCAACCGCTGAGCACCGTCGCCACACCCGACCTCGACCACCCCTTCCGCCTGACCGACTACCTTGACGAGCTGCAGGACGGCCAGTCGCACACCTTCGAGTGCCAGGTCATGGGCCGCGATGGCCGCGTCTTCTGGGTGGTGGGCAACGCCGTGGTCACCTTGGACGAACTCGGTCAACGCCAGGCCACCTACGCCTTGCTGGACATCGACCGCCGCCGCCAGGCGGAAGCCGATTCCGCCGAAGCCCAGGCCACGTTGCAGCGCATCATCAAAATGGCGCCCATGGGCATCCAGCTCATCGACGCGCACGAGCTCACCCTGCTGCAAGCCAACGAGGCATCCGCTGCCTTCCTGGGCATGGACGTGCCCAAGGCCTTGGGCCGCCCACCCGAAGGCATCTACCCTGCTGACCGCGCTCGACTGATGCGCGCCGACATGCAGAGCGCCTTGGACACAGGCAAGCCGTTGCACCGGGAACACAGCGTACCTGGCCGCAACGGCCCGCAGATCTGGGACATCAACCACCTGCCATTGGCTGCCGAGGGTGAAGTCGCTGACCAATTGCTGCTGGTGGCCTCTGACATCACCGAGCAGCGCGCCGCCGAGCAGGCGCGCCTGGAGGCCGCCATCGCGCAACGGGAGATGCTGGTGCGCGAGGTGCACCACCGCATCAAGAACAACCTGCAGGGTGTGGCGGGCCTGTTGCAGCAGATCGCCGCGCGCAAGCCGGAGGTCGCATCGGCCATCTCGGAGGTGGTGGGCCAGGTGCAGGCCATCGCCCAGGTGTACGGCTTGCAGGTCGGCTCGGGCGGCCCTCTGCGCCTGAAAGCCGTGGTCGAGGCCATTTCCCTGTCGGTGCAACGCACGTTCGGTCGGGCCATCCAGCTGGGTGTGGAGGGCCATCTGGCGGGCGACTGGCAGTTGCCGGAGGCAGAGTCCATCCCCATCGCGCTGAGCCTCAATGAACTGCTGACCAACGCCCACAAGCACGGTGTCGGCATGCAGGCGCTGCGCTGCGCCATGGCGGCCAACGAGCAAGGGGTGCGCATCGACATCCGCAGCCCCGGGCGCTTGCCTGATGGCTTCAGCCTGGACCGGGTGCCAGGCGGTGTGTCCGGCCTTGGCCTGGTGCGCGCGCTGTTGCCGCGTCGCAGCGCCAAGCTGAGCATGCAGCAAGATGGCGAAGATGTGCTCACCCGCATCGAACTCATCCCGCCCGGCATCACCCTGCTGCCACCACCGGCAGCGCCCGTGACCGGCGAGCCGGCTGGGCACCAGATCGCGCTGTGGCCTCAATGAGGGGGTTTTGCCGGGGAACGACTCGCAGTAAACTGCGCGCTCAGGCGGCACACTTCGAGGCTTGCCCGAGCAACACAGGCCACGCGTGAATCAAAAAGGCAAAATCCTGGTGGTGGACGATGACCGGCTGGTGCTGGCCACGTTGACGCACGGGCTGTCGCAGGCTGGTTTCGAAGTCATCGACGCCGACAATGGCGACGACGCCATCTTGCTGGCGCGCGAACACCGCCCGGAGCTCGCGCTGCTCGACATCCGCATGGAGGGCAAGTCCGGCTTCGATGTCGCTGCGTACCTGCGCGAGTACCTCCAGACGCCGTTCATGTTCCTGTCCGCGTTCGCCGACGAGGGCACCATCAAACAGGTGAAGGAACTCGGCGCCCTGACCTACCTCGTGAAGCCGCTCGACATCCAGCAGATCGTGCCGGCCGTCGAAGCTGCGTTCGCCAACCGGCCGAAGGGCCAGGACACGGCGGCGGACACCACCGCCTCGTCTGGCGGTACCACGCCAGCAGACACCAGCGCGGCCCCCTCGAGCGGAAGCACCTCAACGAGCAGCGCTGCACCGAGCGACCCGCTGACAGACACGGTGGCCATCGCCGTTGGCCTCGTGATGCACCGCCACTCCCTGACGCGCCGCCAGGCCCTGGACAAGCTGTCCCTGCAGGCAGGTCAGGAGCAACTGAGCCTGACCGCGGTGTGCGAGCGCCTGATCAATGCACAAGAAGTGCTTGCTGGACTGGGCTCGCTTTGAGCCGATGCTCGCCGCTGCCCCACCGGTGCGCGCGGCATCAACCAAAGAACAAACCGCGAGACCAGGCCGGCAGTTCACCCAGCCGATGAGCGCTGTGCTTCGGCGGTGCCGATCAAGGTGAAGTAAAAGCACGCCCCTTGGCCCGGCTGGGCTTCGGCCCACACCCGGCCGCCGTGGCGACGCACGATGTTGCGCACCCCGGCCAGACCGACGCCCGTGCCTGGGAAGTCCTTGGCACTGTGCAGGCGCTGGAACATGCCGAAGAGCTTGTCGGCATGCTGCATGTCGAAGCCGGCGCCGTTGTCGCGCACGAAGTACACCGGCGGGTTGGTGGCGGGCATGCAGCCAAACTCCACCTGCGGCTGCGCGACCTTGGCGCTGTACTTGATGGCGTTGCCCAGCAAATTCTCTAGGACGCGCCTGACCAGCAAGGCGTCAGCCTGGGTGCGCAGCCCGTCCGCCACCTGCAGCAGCACCGGAGGTGCATCGGTCTGGATCGCCAATAACTCCGCCCCCACCTCGCGGGCCAGCGCGCTGAGGTCGACGTCCTCGCGCGCCAGGCACGCACCGGCCAATTGCGCCTGCGCCAGCACGGCGTCGATCATGCCGTTCATGCGGGCCGACGCCGTCAGCACGCGATCCAGGTGGTCCTGGCCGAGGCGGTCCAGGTGGCGCCCATAATCTTCCTTGACGATGCGCGTGAACCCATCGATGACGCGCAACGGTGCACGCAAATCATGCGACAGGGCATAACGCAGCATGTCTTGCTCGACGTCTCGCGGCACCTCGACGTCGACTTCAGATTTGCGCTCGGTGGGGCCCCGCACAGGTGTTTCTGGCGTGGATTCCAGCGCTGGGTCCGCCGCTGATTCCGCCGCAGGTTCCGCCGCAGATTCGGGCGCCGCGGCGTGCCCGGTTTCAGGACTGCTCTGTGGATTGGGTGGGCAGTGTGTGTCCTGCGCCACAGGCGAGGCGAGCGGGGCAGGCGCCGCGGGCGCCGCCACGGCGAGCGCGTGCGCGTGCCCCTGCCAACTGCGCACCAACCACATCCCCTGAGCCCACACGCCCAGCGCCAGCACATGGGCCCAGGCCGGTGCACCGGTGAGGAGCAGACCCAGGAACAAGAGGGCGCCTGCGGCCCAGCCATATCTCGCACCGGCGTGAATCTGCCGCCGGGCTGCCTCCAAACCGGATGACAAATCGTGAGGGCTCTGCATTCAAAACATTGTAAGGAGGGACGAAACGGGGTTTCTTCTGCTGGCTCCGCTTTTCCCGATCACGTTAAAGTTCGTGAGATTTCTGACGATTGTCACCCTATTCGAGCACCATTTTCCGCTGGTAAACGTCCATTTGCCTGCCGCCGCCGGTGCATTTTTCCGGCATTTGTCACCCCAACGCCTCCATGCGCACACCCTGGAAAGCCCTGACCTTGATATTGGCCCTGGCCGCTTTGTCGGCCGCCGGCTTTGTCTGGGGCCCCGCGGGCGCCGGGATGGTGTTGGCCGTGCTGGCATCGTCGGGCATTGGCTACTTGGCCAGCCGCAGACGGGGGCCCGGCGGTGCCCCGACCCTGCGCTCGGCCCCTGCGCCCGAGTCGCAGTTCCCGACATCGTCCTCGTCGCCACACAGATCGACTGCCTCGGTGCCGACGACCGTGCCCACGACCATCACGCAAGCGGCGGGCGAGGCTGCGTCAATGCCGGCCGCCCGATCAAGCCAGAGCGTCAGCGCCTACGTCAGACCCCAGGGCCACGCTCGGGCCCCCGATGCAACGGCCCATGGCCAAGCCACCAACGATCAAGGTGACCGCACGCCCACCACTGTGCCGCAGCTCGATGCCTCGGACGACATCGAGGCGCTGCAGCGCGCAGAACGGCAAGCCACCCTGCTGGCGCTGGTGCGCCAGATCGCCGAGGACGCGCGCGGCGCCACCACGTTGGCGCAGGCCATGCACCGGGTAGGCGAGGCCCTGCACGCTTGCCTGGGCGCGCGGGCGTGGGTGGCGCTGCGTGTCGAAGGCTGGAACGGTGAATCCGCGCTCCTGCGCCCCTGGACCGAAGGCGGCCCCGACAACGGCGACATCATCGATGTCAGCAGCATTGCCACCACCCACCGCGACGACCGCCCGCTGGGCCAGGCCCTGGCGAGCCTGCGTGTCGTGCTGTCCGACCTCACGCCGCCCGCGGCCGCGTCGTCGCAGCAGCACGGTCGCGCTGTCGCGAGCACCGACGCCCCGACGCCCTGGCGCGACCCTGCCACACGGCGGGTGCTGGCCCTGCCGGTCGCGATCGACGGTTGGCCGCTGGCTTTGCTGGAATTCGACGACCCGCGCCACGCGCATCCGGAGCTGGCCCCCGTGCTCGACGTGGCGGCCATCCAATTGGGCTTCGTTGCGCAACGCGAAGCCAACCTCGCGCGCATGGCCAGCCATGCCGAGCACCTTGGGCGCCTGGCGCTGGTGGCCTCGCGCATCAGCTCGGGCGTGGCCATCACAGACCGCCACGGCACCATCGAGTGGATCAACTCCGCCTTCGTGGCGCTGACAGGCTGGGACGAGGCCCGCGTGGTAGGACGCCGCTTGACCGAGTTGCTCGCCCAAGAGGTGTCTGACGGCGATGTGGTGGCCGAGCTGGAAAGCCAGCTGGCCCGCGGTGTGCCTTTCCGCCTGTCCTACGAGGCCGGCCGACCCGGCACCGGCACCACCACGCGCTACTGGGGTGAAATCGACGCCATCCAGATGCTCGACGAATCCGGCGGCCGCAGCCAGTACGTCTGCCTGTTCAACGACATCACCAAGCGCAAAAGCCAGGAGCATGTGCGCGATCAAGAGCGCGAGTTCCTCGAAGCCTTGCTGGGCAACCTGCCCGTCAGCCTGTTCGTGCTGGATCCGGTCAACCTCAACGTGGTGGCCATCAACCGCTACACCGAAATCGAGTTCAAGCTGCAGCGTGACCGGGTGGTGGGGCGTTCCATCGAGCAGGCACTGGGCAAATCGGTGCTCAGCCATGCACAGCCGCACATGCAGGAGGCGGTGGAGAGCGGCCAGACGGTCGAGCACGATTTCACCTGGGTGGGCGACGAAGGCGAGCGCTTCGTCAACGCAAGGCATTTCGCGCTGCGCCACAGCAACGGCCGCCCTCGCCTGTTGATTTCCCTGGTGCGGGACATCACGGCCTCGCGCCAGGCACGGGCCGACCTGGAGGAGTCCGAGCGCCGCTTCCGCGAGCTCGTCGAGTCCATGGACGACGCCGTGTACGTGTCCACCGAGAACCGCGCCAGCTTCATCTACCTCAGCCCACGCACCCACGACCTGCTGGGCATGACGGGCGATGACATCGTGGCCAAGCCGGGCAGCGTGCGCGCCCTGATCGTGCCCGAGGACGCAGAGGCGCTGGCCCAGCAAGAAGCTCTGGAGCACGCCGGGCAGCCCACCGACACGCTGCTGCGCATGCAGGTGCCGGGCAAGGGCTTGAGATGGATCCGCCACCGCACCCGCACCCGTCGCCTGCCCGATGGCCAGGCGCGCATCTACGGCTTGGTGTCGGACGTGACGGACGACCACGGCCAGGCCCTGGAGTTGCAACGCGCCCGCGACATGGCCGAGGCCGCCAGCCAGGCCAAGAGCCAGTTCATGGCCAACATGAGCCATGAAATCCGCACGCCGATGAATGGCATTTTGGGCATGACGGAGTTGCTGCTGGGCACGCCGCTCAACGACAAGCAACGCCGCTTCGCGCAGGCCGTCTACCGATCGGGCGAAAGCCTGCTGGAGATCATCAACGACATCCTGGATTTCGCCAAGATCGAGGCGGGCAAGCTGGAGCTGGCCAACAGCGACTTCGTGCTGCGCACCTTGGTGGAGGACACGCTGGAGTTGATGGCCCCGCGCGCCCACGAGAAAGGCCTGGAGCTCAGCTTCCGCGAGCAACCCGGCCTGCCCAGCGTCATCCACGGAGACCCGCTGCGCCTGCGCCAAATCCTCACCAACCTCGTTGCCAACGCCATCAAGTTCACCGAGCACGGCGAGGTGGTGGTGGACATCCGCCGCGCCATCGGCGGCAACGTCATCGCCAACGAAGCCGACCAGCACGCCCCGGTGGAGCTGGAGTTCATGGTGCGCGACACCGGCATCGGCATCCCCAGCGACGTCATCCCGCGCCTGTTCAGCGCCTTCGTGCAAGCCAACGTGGGCATGGCGCGCCGCTACGGTGGCACCGGCCTGGGCCTGGCCATCTCCAAGCAGCTGGTGGAGCTGATGGGCGGTCGCATCGAGGCCCACAGCGCGCCGGGCGTGGGATCGGAATTCGTTTTCCGCGTGCCCGTGCGCGTGGGCGACACGCAAACCGACATGGCCATGCTGGAAGAGCCCAAGATGCCTTCCTTCAATGTGCTGGTGGTCGATGACAACGACACCAACCGCACCGTCATCGAGAACATGCTCAATGCCTGGGGCATGAACGTGACCCAAGCCGCCAACGGCCGTGAGGCCCTGGCCATCCTGATGGCCCACCCCACCACCGATGCCGACTTCGACCTCGCGCTCGTGGACATGAACATGCCCGAGCTCGACGGGCTGGGCCTGGCCGAGGCGCTGCGGGCCAGCGGCCGCTACCGCAACCTCAAGATGGTTCTGCTGTCTTCGGTGTCCTCGCCCGACGATGTCAAGCGCGCTCAAGACGTCGGCTTCCAGCGCTTCGTGCCCAAGCCGCTGCGCAAGGCCGAACTGCGTCAGGCCATTCTTGGCATCTCGGCCGAGCTCGGCGGCGACCACCTCCAGGAGGTGCCGCGCCTCAACAAGGCTGTGCTGGTCGTGGAGGACAACCCGGTCAACCAGGAAGTTTGCAGCCAGATGCTCAAGCGCCTGGGCTGCGAGGTGCGCGTGGCCTCATCGGCCCTGGAGGGCCTGCGACGCCTGGGCGAGCAGCGCTTCGACCTCGTCCTGATGGACATCCAGATGCCGGGCATGGACGGCGTCGAGGCCCTGAGCTGGTTCCGCCGCGGCTCGAACAACCGCTTCACCTTCGTGACGCCCTCCGACACCCCGGTGATCGCCGTGACGGCCAACGCCCTGGAAGGCGATGAACAGCGTTTCCTCAGCGTGGGCTTCGACGACTACCTCTCCAAACCCTTCCGCCAGAGCCAGTTGCACAAGGTGCTGGTCGAGCACACGCAGGCCGAGGGGCTGCCGGCCGACTTCGTGGACACCGGCGCACCGGCCGAGCCGCCCACGCAGCCCGATGCCTGGGCAGACGAGGCCACCACGACGCCCATGGGCTTGCTGGAGGTGCCAAGGCCGCTCAGTGCCACGCCGATGTCGCCTCCTTCGTCTCAGGCGTCCGAAGTGACCAAAGTGCCCGATGTGCCCGATGTGCCAGATGCGCCCGACACGGCGCCTGTGCCCGAGCCGCAACCCACGCCCCAGGCACCGGCCGGCACGAACTTCGCATTCGACCCCAGAGCTGCCGCGGCCAGCGCCCCGGTGCACCCGGACGACATCTTCGACCCCGAGGCCCTGCGCCGCCTGCGTGAACTCGACCCGCGAGGTGACAACCGCCTCTTCGAGCGCGTGGGCAAAGCCTTCGAGGCCTCCGTGGGCAGGCTGCTGCCACAACTCGAGGATGCTTTCAGCGTCATGGACACCGCCGCGATCGTGCATGTCGCGCATACACTCAAGTCTTCCTCGGCAAGCATCGGCGCACTCAAGTTGTCACAACTGTGTGCCGAAATCGAAACCATGATCAGGCGCCAGACCGGAGAAGACTTGAGCGATCGCATCCGCGACATCCCCGCCGAAGCTGAGCGGGTGCTGGCCGGTTTGCGTCTGCTGCTGGAGTCCGAACGATGAGCCTGGGCTCCGCCATCGCGCCTCACGACCCACAGGAGCAGCCGCGTGTGCTGCTGGTCGATGACGACGAGGTCAACCTGCTGTTGACGTCGATCGCGCTGCGCGACCGCGGTTTTGCCATCACAGAGGCGAGCTCTGGCGAGCAGGCCTTGCAGATGATGGCCGACTGGCTGCCCGACGTGGTGGTGCTCGACGCCGTCATGCCCGGGCTCGACGGTTTCGCGACCTGCCAGGAGTTGCGCCAGATACCGGGCTACGAATCCGTGCCGGTGCTGATGCTCACCGGTCTGGACGACGACGCCTCCATCACCCGCGCCTACGAGGCGGGCGCCACCGACTTTTTCGTCAAATGCACGCAGTGGAGCCTGTTGTCGGGCCGTTTGCGTTACCTGCTGCGGGCCTCCCGCACCCGCCATGAACTGGAGCGCAGCAAAGCCAAGCTGGCGCGCGCGCAAGACCTGGCCCGCATGGGCAGCTTCGACTGGCGCAAGGGCCTTGGCGACATCGCCTTCTCCGTCGAGGGCCTGCGCGTTTTCGGCCTGGGTGCGACCGACAGGCTGGGCCTGCGCGACTTCATGCGCATGATGCCGTCCGAGGAACGCCGCGGCTTCATGCGGATCCTGCATGAGGTGCTGGACCACGGCACCATCCTGTGCAACGACATCCAGGTCAAGCTCAGCGACAACCGTCTGCGCATCCTGCACGTCGAGGCTGAGCCCGAGTTCAACGAGCAGGCCAACCTGATCGGCTACACCGGCATCGTGCAGGACGTGACCGACCGCCGCGTCGCAGAAGACAAGATCAAGCACCTGGCCAACTTCGACGTGCTCACCGGCCTGCCCAACCGCCGCCAGATTTTCTGGCGCAGCGAACGCGCCATCGAGCACGCCAAGCGCTTGAACCACTGTGTGGCGCTGCTGCAAGTCGGCCTGGATCGCTTCAAGGTCATCAACGAAAACCTGGGCCACCATGCCGGTGACGAGCTGCTCATCGAGGTTTCGCGCCGCCTGCGCAGCTGCGTGCGGCACTGCGAGCAGATCCTCGAAGGCAGCGTGGACATGAACGGCCAGCGTGTGCACCGCACCCTCGAGGCGGTGGGCCGCCTGGGCGCCGACGAGTTCGTGGTGCTGCTGCCCGAGGTGGCCAACGAGCGCGAAGCCATGGACACCGCCCATTTGCTGCTCAATGCCCTGCGCGAGCCCATGATGGTGGCAGGCCAGGAATGCTTCATCACCGCCAGCGTGGGCGTGGCCTTGTTCCCCGCGCATGGGCTGAATGTGGCCGACCTGCTGCGCAATGCCGATGTGGCCATGGACCTCGCCAAGAGCCAGGGCCGCAACACCGCGCAACTGCACGACCCGCACCTCGCCAGCAAAGGGCGCGTGCGCCTGGACCTCGACACCGCCTTGCACAAAGCTCTGGAGCGCAATGAGCTGGTGCTGCACTACCAGCCCAAGATCGACGTGCGCACCAACCGCATGGTGGGCGCGGAGGCGCTCATGCGCTGGAACCGCAACGGGCACCTGGTTCCGCCGGGCGATTTCATCCCACTGGCCGAAGCCACCGGTCTGATCAACCAGATGAGCCTCTGGGCCATCGACGAGGCCGCCCGCCAGGCAGGCGAGTGGCAAAAGGCCTTCGGCTTCGACGCATCGATCGCGGTCAACCTGCCCTCGCGACTGTTCGAGCAAAGTGACCTGGTCGAGAAGATCGAGGCCATCCTCGCTGCCCGGGGCGTGTCACCCCGCTGCATTGAACTGGAAATCACCGAAACAGGCCTGATGAAAGACCTGCAGGGCGTCGTGCCCTCGCTTCACCGGCTCAACCAGCTGGGTACCGAAATCTCCATCGACGACTTCGGCACCGGTTACTCGTCCCTGGCCTACCTGACCTCCCTGCCCATCAGCGAGCTCAAGATCGACCGCTCCTTCGTGCGCGACCTGGGCGACACGCCGCAAAGTTCGGCGGTGGTCTCGGCCATCATCGCGCTGGCTCGGGCCCTGGGGCTGCGCGTCATCGCAGAAGGCGTGGAAAAAGCATCGCAGATGGAAGTGCTCTACAACCTGGGCTGCCACATCTGCCAGGGCTTCTTGTACGCTCGGCCCATGCCCGCATCCCAGGTCGAACAATGGTTGATCGACACGCAGTCAGGCCCCCTGCCCCCAGCACCCGGCGTTCCCCCTGCGCCCATGGCGCATGACCCGACTCCGAGGGTGATGGGCGCGCACCGCTGAGACATGACCACGCCTCCGACGTCCGCCCCGGCCCAGTTGGCCAAGGCCGCGCTGCGCCGACTGGCGGAGCAGCGGCTGGAGCCGACACCTGACAACTTCCGCAAGGCCTACGAAGCAGAGGCCGGAACGCCCGCTCACCACGAACCCGACAGCGCCAGCACCGTTGCGGCACCCAGCCAGGCAGAGGAAGGCGAACGCTGGTCCAAGCTGATCGGCCGCATCTTGCGCGGGGCTGAGCGCGGCGGAAGGCAATGGACCACCGCCCGCAAAAAAGACAGCCTGCAACGCGTGCTGGAGGGCAGCAAGAGCTCGGCGCAACGGCTGCACCAGCGCCTGAGCCAGCTCGTGCAAAGCTGGGACAGCGACACGCTGGACAACACGCTGATGGACGAGGTGACCGAATCACAGACCCCACAGACCCCAAAGACCCCGCAGACGCCCCAGGCCTCCCCCGCAGCCCCCGAGACACCACCGCCGCAAGCCTCGCCCGCCTCGGTTTTGCCGGCCAGCACCGAGTGGCCGGCCAATGCCGCCCATGCGGCCGAGCAACTCAGCCAAGCCATTCAGGCCGCGCTGCCACCGGCGCCCGCGACCGGCTCGGAAGCGGCGGAGGCCCTGCGCCAAGCACTGGCCGCCACGCGCGAGGCATCGCAGACGCCCGAGGCGCTGGACGCCGCTCGGCGCGAGTTCACACAGGCCTGCGATCAAGCGCGCCGCGTGATCGAACACCGACACGGCCTCATCGACCAACTCACGGCGCTGTGCCAATCTCTGACCGACAGTCTGGTGGAGCTTTCGGAGGACGACAGTTGGGTGCAGGGCCAGGTCCAGGCCATGCGACACCAACTCGACAGCGGCCTGAACCACCGCGGCGTGCGGCACGTGCAACAACTGCTGGGCGATGCCCGCGAGCGTCAAAAGCAACTCAAGGCCGAGCGTGCTGCAGCACGCGATGCGCTCAAGCACCTCATCCACCAGATGCTGCAAGAGATCGGCGAACTGGGCAGCACCACCGACCGCTTCCAGTCGAACCTGGGTCGCTACGCCGACACCATCGGGCAGGCCGACTCGCTGGAGAGCCTCACGGGCGTGGTACGCGAGATGGTCGAGGAAAGCCGGGCGGTGCAATCTGTCGTGGCGCAAACGCAGGTGCGCCTGCATGATGAGCACGCCAAGGCCACTGCCCTGGCGGAGCGCGTGCGCACACTGGAAGAGGAAATCCGCAAGCTCTCGGACGAGGTGTCGACCGACCCACTCACGCAGATCGCCAACCGCCGCGGGATGATGCGCGCCTTCGAAGCGGAGCAGGCGCGTGTCGACCGCCAGGGATCGCCGCTGGCCATCGGCCTGCTTGACGTCGACAACTTCAAGAAGCTCAACGACTCACTCGGTCACCAGACGGGCGACGAGGCCCTGAAGTTCCTGGCGCGCCGCGTGGGCGAATGCCTGCGCCCGGTCGACGTGGTGGCGCGCTACGGCGGCGAGGAATTCGTGGTGCTGCTGCCAGACACCCCGGCCGAGGAAGGCCAGCAAGTGCTGACCCGCCTGCAGCGCACGCTGAGCGCTGAGTTTTTCACGCACGAGGACAAGAAGGTGTTCATCACCTTCTCGGCCGGTGTGACGGCTTACCGAGCGGGTGAGGCCATTGAGGCTGCGCTGGAACGCGCCGATATGGGCCTGTATGAGGCCAAGCGCACGGGCAAGAACCGCACTTGCATCAACTGAGACCGATGGCGGCTTGGTTCAAGCGCCTCAGGGCCTGCGGAATCAGCCCTGGCAGGTCATCGGCGATCAGGCCCACACCGAATGCCCCGGCCGCGTCCCCATGCAGCCAGACGGCCGCGCACGCGGCCTGCCAGGCGGGCATGCCTTGCGCCAACAGGCCCAAGACCATCCCAGCCAGGACATCGCCTGCACCCGCTGTGGCCAGCCACGGCGGTGCGTGGCGGTTGATGGCCGCACGACCGTCGGGCGCAGCCACCACCGTGTCCGCGCCCTTGAGCAGCACCACGGCGCCACTCAGGCGCGCGGCGGCCCGCGCTCTGGACAGCTTGTCCCAGGCCAAGCCCATGGCCGGGTCACGGAACAAACGGGCGAACTCGCCCTCGTGCGGCGTGAGTACCACCGGGCGGCTGTGCCCGGCGATGGCGGCGAACAGCAGCGTGGGGTCGTCGGCAAAGGCGGTCAAGGCATCGGCGTCCAGCACCACGGGCCGGCCACTGGCCAGCACCGTGAGCACCAACCCCTGAAGACCACTGGGCTGTGTGCCGCCGAGAGCGCCGGGGCCGATGAGCGCAGCACTCAGGCGATGATCCTCCAACAGGCTCTCCAAGCCCGCCTGCCACTGCGTGGCGCCCTCGCCCGCCACCGGGTGCACCATCACGCTGGTCAAGGCCGCCGCCTGGATGGCCCAGGCCTGTTGTGGCACGCAGACAGTTGTCAGACCCGCCCCCACGCGCGCCGCGGCCAAGGCACTCAGACGCGCCGCCCCCGTCATCAACGGGCCGCTCCACACCAACGCATGGCCACGGTGGTACTTGTGACCGCCGGCATCCACCTGCGGCCACTGACTGCGCCACAGCGTGGGTTGGTTGTCCCAGGTCTGGACGCCCAATTCGGCCAGCACATCGTCGGGGATGCCGATGTCGGCCACGACCACCTCGCCGCACAGCGATCGGGCGGGCATCAGCGCATGAGCGGGCTTGCGCCGGAAGAAGGTCACGGTGAGAGCACAGGCCACAGCACCGTCAACCCGACCGTCATCGCCCCAAACACCGCTTGGCACGTCGACCGCAACGATGGGCAGGCCCCGCGCCTGCGCCAGTGCCAGCACCTCGCGCCCCACGCCATCGAGCCCCCGGCTGAGGCCAGCGCCAAACATGGCGTCGACGATCAGTGCGGCATCCGTCAAGGCCTCGGGCGACAGCGGCTGCCAGCGTGGCATGCCGGCATCGGTGGCACCACTTGCAGCCAGGCAAGCCTGTGCCGCGAGCGCGGCGTCGCCTTGCAGGCGCTGCGGAGGCACCAAGCTGGCTACCGTGACAGGCCACCCCGCGGCGCGCAGCCGTTGCGCAACGACCCAGCCGTCGCCACCGTTGTTGCCCGGACCGCACAGCACCGTCACGGTCCTGGGGGACCAGCGTTGCACAATGGCATCGGCCACGGCACGGCCCGCAGCCTGCATCAGGGTGAAGCCGGGCGTGCCCCGGTTGATGGCCGCCGCATCGGCGCGAGCCATCTGCGCCACGGTGAGGATCTCTGGACTCATGGGAAGCGTTTCGGAGGGTCGTGCGGCCGCAGTGCAGCTGCGATGACGCCCACTGTCGCACAAGCCTGCCGCGTTGGCCGGCTTGCCTCGGCAAAAACGCTGGCTGGGTCAGTAGGCCACTTGCGCGGACAGGTAGAGGCTGCGCTGGTTCGGCTTGTTGGCGATGTTGCCCAGCTCCAGCCAGGCAGCCGTCAGGCTGAGGTGACGCGTGGGGAACCAGGCCACAAAAGCGTCGTAAGCGTTCTCCTCCCGGAAAGCGCTGAGCTTGTCTGGCTTCGCGCGGAATTCTGCGCCGACCGCGAGGTTGTCACGCAGCAACACGGCCGCGCTGACTTCGGGCACCAGGCTGTGGTTGTCGCTGCGGTCACCGCCGAAGCCCAGCAAGCCGAACTGGTTCGCCCGCGTGGCGCGCAGCGTGGCGTTCACCAAGATGTTGAATCACGAGCAAAACTGAGCCAGGCGTCACGTCCAAAACTGAGCCACTAGGTTGACGAAGAAATGGACTGCTCGGATGTGGATAAGTCTACTGTCTGGTCTGCTCCTTTGGGTGTTTTGAT
>Ga0310345_10000292_pt1 | contig 86337 bp, 72 predicted proteins | sample HC15DNA20500_MG_FD_204667 | JGI IMG/M metagenome (GOLD analysis project Ga0310345, IMG submission 204667) | Marine microbial communities from station ALOHA, North Pacific Subtropical Gyre - HC15-DNA-20-500_MG | ecosystem: Environmental > Aquatic > Marine > Oceanic | place: Pacific Ocean: North... | reverse complement strand
CCACGCCGCTGGTACTGGCCAAGCTGCAGGAGCTGGACCTCGCCTCGCGCCTGGCCGGCTGGCTGCGCCATCCGCGCAATGCCGAAGCGGTCGGTCGCCGGCTCACCGGGGTCGCGCATTTCGGCATCGCCGCGCTGCATGACGACCGCGTGCGCGCCTTCGTCGAAGCCAAGGTGATCGGCCGCCTGCGCAAGTTCGACCTCGCCCCGCCGCTGGCCCAGGCGTTACGCGTATTGACCAGCCAGGGCCGGCATCAGGCGATGCTCGACGAACTGCTGATCCGCCTCGACTCGATCATGCAGGACGAGGAAACCCGCGCGCTGGTCGCCGATGCCATCAGCCGGGAAATCCGCACCCTGCGCTACCTCGGCCTGAGCCGGCCGGTGAGCGGCTGGTCGGCGAACAAGTTCGTCGACGGCCTGTCCGCGCTGATCGCCGAGATCGCCGCCGACCCCGAGCACCTGATCCGCCAGCGCTTCGACGAGCATGTCGGCGAATACATCGAGCGCCTGGAACAGGACCCGCACTACGCCCTGGAGGTCGAGCGCATCCTCGCACAGCTGCTGGAACACCCGGCCACCAGCGCCTATTTCGGGAATCTCTGGCAGGAACTGACGGCCTGGCTGGAAAGCGACCTGGCCAGCGACGACTCACGCATCGGCCGACGCATCGTCGCGCTCTGCCGCGGCCTCGGCGACGGCCTGGCCGCGGACGAGTCCATGCGCAACTGGATCAACGAACAGCTGCTCGCCGCCGCCCCCGGCCTGCTGGAACGCTACCGCGGGCAGATCGGCGCCTATATCGCTCAGCGCGTGGAGAACTGGGAAAGCCGCGAACTGGTCGAGCAGCTGGAACAGAGCGTTGGCAAGGACCTGCAGTACATCCGCATCAACGGCACGTTGGTCGGTGGCCTGGTCGGGCTGGTACTGCATGCGCTGACGCAGCTGGTGGCCGGCTGAAGGGCTCAGGCGCTACGCAGCGGCGCGCCGATCCGGCTGCCAGCCGCCAGCGGCTCATCGCAGCGCAGCGTCGCCGGACGGCCGGAAAGCCACCACCGGCGGTTAGCCAGTTCGTCGGCATCGCGCGGGTCATGGGTCACGCAGATCATGGCCATCCCGGGATGCCGATCGAGCAGCCGCGCTATCAGGCCGCGCAGCTCGGCGGCGCGTTCGGCATCCAGCGAGGCGAAGGGCTCGTCGAGCAGCAACAGCTCCGGCTCGATCGCCAGACAGCGGGCCAACGCCGCGCGGCGGGCCATGCCCAGCGACAGCTGGTCCGGCAGGCAGTCGCCGGCGCTGGCCAGCCCCACCTCGGCCAGTAGCCGCTCGATGTCGGCCGGGCTGGCGCCGACCAGCGCCAGGTTCTGCCGCACCGTACGCCAGGGCAGCAGGCGGTGTTCCTGGAACAGATAGCCGACGCGCAAGCCGGCGCGCTGCTCGATCATCGGCCGCAGCTGCGGATCGAGCCCGGCGATGCCGTTGAGCAGCGTCGTCTTGCCGACACCGGACGGCCCGAGCACACAGATGCGATCGCCGGCGCGCACCTGCGCATCGATCACGCCCAGCACGGGGTGACGGCCATCCAGGCGCAGCTCAAGCATGGCGCACACCCGCTTCGCGCCAGGACGATGCGCGACGCTCCAACGGCTGCAACAGCGCCAGTTCGATCAGCTGCACCACGGCGATGAACGCCAGGCTATAGGCGAGGATGCTGGCCACGTCGAATATCTGGAAGGCCATGTGCAGCTGGAAGCCGATGCCATCCGAACGCCCGAGCAGCTCCACCACCAGCACGATCTTCCAGATCAGCGCCAGCCCGCCGCGGGTCGCCGCCATCAGGTAGGGAAACAGCTGCGGTAGCCAGACATGCCTGATCCGCTGCCAGCGCGTGAAACGGTAGACCATAGCCATCTGTTCCAGCTTGGGATCGATACTGCGTGCGCCTTCGCGCACCGTCACCGCCACGTTGGGCACCTTGTTGACCACCACCGCGAGCACCGCCGCCGCTTCCACCAGGCCGAACCAGACGTAGAGCAGGATGATGGTGACCAGCGCAGGCAGGTTGAGGAACAGCACCAGCAGCGGATCGAGCAGCGCGTTGGCCAGCCGCGAACGGCCCATCCACACACCGAGCAGCGTGCCCAGCGCCATGGCCAGGGCGAAAGCGATCAGCACCCGGCGCAGGGTCACCAACAGATGCTCGGGCAGCTCGCCGCTCTGCAGCGCCAGCCAGAAAGTCTCGAGCACGGCGGCGGGTGTGGGCAGCAACGGCGTCTTCACCACCAGTGCGATGCCGGCCCAGAGCAGCAGCGCCAACGGCAACGCGACCCAGCAGGCCCAGCGCGAGCCGTTCATGGTGCGCTCTGGAACAGCGCGGCCGGCATCAACTTGGCCGAATCGCTGCCGGTCAGCACCAGCAGCCGCTGCAGGTCGGCGATACGTGCCGCGTCCAGCGACTGCGGAATGCCCGCGACGAAGCTGTCGCGCAGCGCGGCGAACACTGCCTCATCGTCGGCGCGCATGAGCGGACGGATTGCTTGCCAGTACGCCGGTTCGGTGGCGAGCTCGTGCTTGCTCTGGCGCAGCGCGCTGGCGAAGCGCTGCAGCAGCACCTCGTTGCCCTGCGCCCAGGGTTCGGGAAACAGATAGCCGAGTACCGGCAACTGCGCATCGAGTTGCAGATCGCCCAGCAAGTCATCCAGGCCGAAGGCAGCCTGCACCCCGCCCTCGCCGCGCATGCGCGCGGAGAAGTGCCAGAAGGTCAGCAGCGCATCCAGCTGGCCGCGTCGTAGCGCCTGACCCAGCAGCGGCGGCGCGGCGTATTGCACGCGGGCTTCCCTGGCGAGATCGATGCCCTGCTCCGCCGCGGCACGTTGCAGCAGCCGCCAGCCGAGGCCGTCCGGCCCGCCGGCGACGCCGATACGCTTGCCGCGCAGATCGGCCAGGGTGCGGACTCCGCTGCCGGCCGGCACCAGCACTTCACCGAGCTGCGAGGAAAACGGCAGGTAGCGATAGCTGCTGCCCGCCTCATGCCGCGCCTGCGCCCAGGGCAGGTCGCTTACCGCGCCATCGACACTGCCGCTGGACAATGCCAGGCGCGACGCCGGCACATCGGCCGCCAGGCGCACCTTCAGTTCGAAGCCGTTGGCGTGGTCCAGCTGACGTCGTTTGAGGTGTTCCAGCTCCCAGTGCGGCGTGCCGAACTGCAGCACGCTCAGGGTCAGTACCGGCAGCGCCTCGGCGCGGGCGCACCAGGGCAGCACGGCGATGCTCAGCAGTACGCCGAATCGCAGCCACCCGGCGCAGGCGCTGAAGGCATGCTGAAAACGGCGAATAAGGACAAGCGTAGAAGGCATCATGCCCGCAGGGTACGAAGCCCCCCGGCGGGCACGAATTGTACTTTGGTGCCTGTTTGCTGCTGCGATGGTCGCGAGGCGCGCCGGGCGCCGACGTGCCCAGCGCCCGCGATCAGGCCAGTGCGGCGATGCGTTGCAGCAGGCGCGCCTGCAGCTTCTCCAGCTCGGCCGGTTCGGCCTTGCCCGCCGCGTGGATGCCCAGCCCTTCGCCGGCATAGCGCGGCACGATGTGCATGTGGATATGGAACACCGTCTGCCCGGCCGGCGCGCCATTGAACTGGGCGACCTGCACGCCGTCGGGCTCGAGCTCGGCGACGATGGCCCGGGTCAGCTTCTGCACCACCTTGATCACCTTGGCCAGCGCCTCGCTGTCCACGTCGAGGATGTTGCAGGCCGCCGAGCGCTTGGGGATCACCAGCGTGTGGCCGAAGGACTGCGGGAACAGATCGAGGAAGGCGAGCACGTCGTCGTCCTCGTAGAGCTTGTAGCAGGGGGCGTCGCCGCGAATGATCTGGGCGAAGATGTTCTGCGGATCGTAGGTCGTGGTCAGGGACACCTGGTGTTCTCCGGCGAATGGAAAAGGCTGACCTTAGCATTCTCCAGGCGCCGGCGAAGCGAGCAAGGGGCCTGCCGTCACGCAGCAACGCGCGACGGTGCAGCCCGAACGGCATCGGCGAGTTGTGCGCGGCCAGCAGCACCGCGGCGCTGAACACGAGCCAGACGGCCACGCGCTGCGGCACAATCGGCGCTTCGCCAGCCGTCATCTGCAAGGAGCCCCGCATGCAACTGGCCAGGATCGAACAGCTGCTCGTCGGCAAAGCCGTACCCTTCACCCGCCCCGGCAGCCACAGCGCCATCGCCAAGCAGCCCACTGCCGGGCCGGTGGCGGTCGGCAGCGAAGGGCTCGCCGGCGACGAACAGGGCGATCGCCGTGTGCATGGCGGCGTCTACAAGGCCCTGCATCACTACCCGTTCGACCACTATCACCACTGGCGTGCTCAGCTCGGCCATTCGCCGCTGCTCGAGCAGCCCGGCGCCTTCGGCGAGAACATCAGCACCACCGGCCTCGGCGAAGCCGACCTCTGCCTGGGCGACGTGCTGCGCTGTGGCGACGTTCTGCTGCAGGTGGCGCAGACGCGCCAGCCCTGCTGGAAGCTCAACGACCGCTTCGGCGTTCCGGATATGGCCTTGCGTGTGCAGCAGAGCGGGCTGACCGGTTGGTATTACCAGGTGCTGGAGCCCGGTCAGCTGCAAGCCGGACAGATGCTCGTGCTCGAGCAGCGCCCCTTTCCTGGCTGGCCGCTGACACGGGTAATGGACGTGCTGTACCGACGCACGCTGGACCGCGCCGAGCTCCATGCACTGGCCGAGCTGCCGCTGGTGCCGAACTGGCGCAAGCTGGTGGACCGCAGGCTGGAAAGCAATGCGGTGGAGGACTGGAACAAGCGGCTACAAGGTCTTGCCGATGCCTGACCGGTCCGTAGCGAGCACACCAAGGCAGTAGGCGAAATCCGGCGGTACAGGTATCTTCGCCAACCTCTCAACACAGGACCGCCCGCTCGATGCTTCGCCTCGCCACCCTTTGCGCCCTGGCGCTGTTCGCCTGCACCGCCCACGCCAAGGTCGAGGTCCTGCCGCTGGAGCACGAGGACCAGGGGCTGGTACTGGTGGCGCGGGTTACCGAGCAGATCGCGCCGGGCGACTACGAGGCGTTGCTCAAGGGCATCATGGCTCATCCCGGCAAATACGCGCGCAAGCTGCTGATCCTCGACAACATCGGCGGCAGCGCGCCGGAGGCCATGCGCATGGGCTACCTGCTGCGCGAAACCGGCTTCGATGCGCTGGTGCCGGCGAGCGCGGTCTGCCAGGGCAGTTGCATCTACCTGCTCGCGGCTGGCGGGCAACGCACGATACGCGGGCATGTCGGCCTGCATCGACCGTATATCGCCAACGGCGAGTCGGCGCTGTCCAGCGGCCAACGACCGCGGCGCACGCCACAGGCGTACCTGCGCGACATGGGCGTCAATCCGCGGCTGGCCGACGACATGCAACTGATCGATCCGTGGCGCATGCGCGTACTGACCCACCGTGAGCTGGCGCGCTATCGGCTGCAGTGACATGCGCACGACACTGCCCTACGGCCTTCCTCTCACCGCGCTGCTGGGCGGCCTGGCACTCGGCCTGATCGAGCCGATCGGGGCGCTGCTCGTGCTGGCGTTCGCCGGCTGGCTACTGGCCGAGCCGCACCTGCCACGGCTGCCGTGGCTGGCAACCACCTTGATTGGTGCCCTCCTGCTTGCCGCGCATCAGCTGCCCGGCTTCAACCCGCTGCCCCTGGGGCCGCCGCAGGACCTGGGCGGTGCTCTCCCCTGGCAACTGCGGCTCAGCCCGGACAAGGCCATGGTCGCCGCGCTGCTGCTCGCCTGGTGGCTGGGCCAGCCGCGCGCAGCCTGGCGCTCGAAGCGATGCACATGGCTGGTCTCGGTCGCGTGCCTGGCATCCGTGCCGCTGCTGGCGGTGGCCGGCGGCGTCCTCGCCTGGCAGCCGAAGTGGCCGGCGCAGTTGCTGGCCTGGCTGGCCGTCAATCTGGCCGTCACCTGTCTCGCCGAGGAGCTGATCTTTCGCGCTCTGCTGCAGCGTGAACTGGTCCGTCGCTTCGGCGCGGCCAGTGGCATCGGCCTCGCAGCGATCCCGTTCGGCGCGGCTCATCTGCCCTTCGGGACCGGCTTCGCCCTGCTCGCCGGCCTGGCCGGTTTGGGCTACGGCCTGGCGTTTCACTGTGCCGGCGACCGGCTATGGGTGGCCGTGCTGCTGCATGGCGCACTCAATTGCCTGCACCTGCTCCTGCTGAGCTATCCGCTGCGCTGATCGGAAATTTTCCAACGCCCTGTCGATTTGTCCCGCGCCCGTTCGACCAATGATCGGAGCCAGCGGAAATCCCGACATCCCCGTCTAGGCTCCTTTCCATCCAATGAAGGAGTCGACCGATGCGTTTCATGGTGATGATCAAGGCCACGCCGCAAACCGAAGCCGGCCAGATGCCCGGCGAGGACGTGCTTGCGGCCATGGGCCGTTACAACGAAGAACTGGCCAACGCTGGCGTGCTGCTCGGCGGCGAGGGCCTGCAGCCCAGCAGCAAGGGCGCGCGGGTGCGCTTCGAGGGCGAGCGCTGCAGCGTCATCGACGGCCCGTTCGCCGAGACCCGCGAGCTGATCGCCGGCTTCTGGCTGTTCCAGACCGCTTCGCTGCAGGAGGCGATCGACTGGGTCAGGCGCTGCCCGCCGTCCGCCATCGGCGAGGCGGAGATCGAGATCCGCCAGGTCTTCGAAGCGGAGGACTTCGGCGCCGAGTTCACCCCCGAACTGCGCGAGCAGGAAGAACGCCTGCGTGCGCAACTCAACCACTAACAGCAAGGAGCACGAAGATGAAGCTTTCCACCTACCTCACCTATGACGGCAATGCCCGCGAGGCCTTCACCTTCTACCAGCAGGTACTGGGCGGGACCCTGGAGCTGATGACCTTCGCCCAGGCGCAGGATGCCGAGCAGTTCCCCGCCGAGTACCACGAGCGGATCATGCACGCCTGCCTCGACCTCGGCGAAAGCACCCTGATGGCCTCCGACACGCTGCCCGGGGACACCTGTGGCGGAGGACCGTACGAAGGCATCAAGGGTTGCTCGATTTCCCTGCATCCCACCAGCGTGGCCGAGGCCGAGCAGCTGTTCGCTGCCCTGGGCGAAGGCGGTACGGTGATCATGCCGCTGGAGAAGACCTTCTGGGCCGAGCGTTTCGGCATGCTGACCGACCGCTTCGGTCTGTCCTGGATGGTCAACTGCGAGTAACGCCCGCCTCGCCCCCCGCGCCCCTGTCGCCCCCGAGGCAGCACAGCGGCGCGCGGGACGGGCAGGCGTTTGGATGCACGGCACTTTTGTTATAACGTATCGCACCTTTGCCGGGCGCCACCGTAGCCAGGCCGTGAGGCATCACGTCCTCATGGCTCCGCGCCCGTTGTCCCCGAACTTCTGCCATGAGCCGTGCATGCCCGCCCCAGACCTGACCTCGCCCGTTGCGGCGCGCCTGCAATCCATCGACGCGCTGCGCGGCCTGGTGATCCTGTTCATGCTGCTGGACCATGTCCGCGAGACCTTTCTGCTGCATATGCAGGTGCCGGACCCGATGGACGTGGCGGTCACCGAGCCCGCACTGTTCTTCAGCCGCACCCTGGCGCACCTGTGCGCACCGGTGTTCATCTTCCTGACCGGGCTCTCGGCCTTTCTCTATGGCGAAAAGCATCAGGGTCGCCGCGCCGTGTCGAGCTTCCTGCTCAAGCGCGGGCTGTTTCTGGTGGTGCTCGAGTTCACCCTGGTCAACTTCGCCTGGACCTTCCAGTTCCCGCCGCAAGTGATCTACCTGCAGGTGATCTGGGCCATCGGCCTGAGCATGCTCGCGCTCTCGGCGCTGCTCTGGCTGCCGCGCCTGTGGCTGGTGCTGCTCGGATTGCTGATCATCGGCGGGCACAATCTGCTCGATCCGCTGCACTTTCCCGTCGGATCACCCATGCACCTGCCCTGGGCCATCCTGCATGATCGTGGCTGGCTCGAGGTCTCGGATAACCTGCGCCTGCGCACCTCCTATCCACTGCTGCCCTGGATCGGCGTGATCGCCCTGGGCTACGCCGCCGGCCCCTGGTTCGGACGCAACGCCGATACCGAACGCCGTCAGCACAACCTCGCCAACTGGGGCAGGGCCGCGCTGCTGCTGTTCGTTCTGCTACGCCTGATCAACGGTTACGGCGAGCAGCCCTGGGTGGTTGGCGAGGATGGACTGCGGACGCTGATGAGCCTGCTGAACATCACCAAATATCCGCCGTCGCTGCTGTTCCTCTGCCTGACCCTGGGCACCGGCCTGCTTCTGCTGCGCCACTTCGAGCGCCGCCAGGATCGCGCCTGGCTGCGCCCGCTGACGGTGTTCGGCGCAGCGCCGATGTTCTTCTACCTGCTGCACCTTTACGTGCTGAAGCTGCTCTACCTCGCCGCGGTGGCGATCTGGGGCCTGAACCGTGGCAGCCACTTCGGCTTCGAGGCGGTCTGGCCGCTGTGGTTGTGGACCGTCGTGCTGGCGGTGGCGCTGTATCCGGCGGTGCGCTGGTTTGCAATGCTGAAGGCCCGGCGGCGGGATATCATCTGGCTCAAGTACCTGTAGGCGAGACAGCGCGCGTCGCCCATGCCACCGATCCGAAAAATGTGAACTATCTAGCAAATTGCCATCACTGCGGACATCATAGCCAGCACGAGCGTTCGCTACGGGCCGGCTGACTGCCACAGGCCGCCCGCGGCCGGGTTTCCTTGCGCGGAACCTCGGCCAAAGCCCTGCTGGCACCCGGAATGTTTATGTCGTCGTTTCGTCTTGCCGTTTGGCCTTTCATCCTGCTTGCCGCCTGCTACACCCCCCTGGCCAGTGCCCTGGGGCTGGGTGAGATCAGCCTGCATTCGGCGCTGGCCGAGCCGCTCGAGGCGGACATCGAGCTGATCGACGCACGCGGACTGGGCGCCGATGACATTAAAGTGCGCCTGGCGCCGAACCATGTGTTCGCCCGCGCCGGCGTCGAGCGGCCAGACATTCTCGCCAAGCTGAGCTTCGTGCCGGCGCTCGACGCAGGCAGCCAGCGTATCCGCGTGAGTTCCACCACACCGGTGAACGAGCCCTATCTGAACTTCATCGTCGAGCTGACCCTACCGGGCGGCCAGCTACTGCGCGAGTACACCCTGCTGCTCGACCCACCGCTGTACCAACCGGATCTGCCGGCGCTCCCACTTGCCCAGCCGACGCCGGCCGTGGTCGGCATGCCGCCCGCTGAACCGGCACCAGCACGCACGCTGCCGATGGCCGAACAGGGCAAGCGGTATCGGATCCAGCCCGGCGACAGCCTCTGGGCCATCACCGCGCGACTGCAAGGTGGCAAGGCCGGCTCAAGCGAAGCGCTGATGGCGGACCTCTATGCGCTGAACCCGGATGCCTTCATCGGCGGTGACCGCAACCGCCTGCGGGTCGGCGCCGAGATGCTGCTGCCAGACCACGTCGAGGCTTCTGCACCCCGACCATCATCGTCAGCGATCGAGCACGAGCCCGTCGCGGCGGCGCCAGCGGTCGAGCAAGTCCCCGATGAGCCTTCAGCGACGCCCGATCGCAGCCTGGAGCAGGTGCTCGGCCAGCTTGAAGCTCAGGTGGTGAGCCTGCAGGCGCAGATGGAGGCGCAGAACCGCCTGCTCATCGAAGCGCAGCAAAGCCTGGCGCAGCGCGAGGCAAGCTCGGCCGTCACCGAACCCTCCATCGCCCAGGTAGCGCCGTCCGACCTCGGCGCCGAGGCGCATCAGCCATCCGCCGCGCCGTTCGCCTCGGCGTTGGCTGCGCCCGCACTGGCGGAGCAGCCGGATAGTTCGCTCAGCAGCGTGTTACTGGCTGTGCCTGCGTTGCTTCTTCTCGCGGGCCTGCTGCTGCGCCGACGCTCCCGGGCGGCCGCAGCGGCCGCAGCGGCAGCGCTGGTGGTCGAACCCCGTCCCGTTGGCGCCAAGCGGGCGGAAGCATCCTTCCCGGACATCAACCCCTTCCAGCGCCAGGTGCCAATGGTCACCGAGATGACCGTGGACGAATATCTCGGCCATCACCCAACCGAACGGCCGGCCCCCGTCGCAGCACTGCTGCAGCCAACCGCGCCGGGCCTCGTTGGCCTGCGTCAGCCCAGCGAACTGGACGAGCTGATCGCTAGCGCATCCACCGGAAACAGGGATGCCGTTTGGCGCGCGGGCCTCAGCGAAGCCCTCGGCTGCCTCGACCGCGGAGAGCTCGACCGCGCGACCAGTCTGCTGGCGACCCTGCTCGACCAGGACGACAGCGATCAGCGCTGCAGCGACGCGCGACTCGCACAGAGCGCCTGATAGCGAAGCGGCGCGTGCGCTAGCGCATCGACGCTCGCCCTGGCCTCGTCTCCGCAACACTCAGCCGGCGGCATACGTCGAGGAACAGTTACGCAACCGACAGCTGGCGCACCAGTCGTACAGGCATACTGATCAGACCCCTTCTGGAGAACATGCCTCGTGGACCTGCTATTTCTCGGCACCTCATCCGGCACACCCACCCGCGCGCGCAACGTCAGCGCGCTGGCGCTGCTGGAGGACACCGGCAAGGCCTGGTACCTGATCGATTGCGGCGAAGGCACCCAGCATCGTCTGCTGCGCACGCCGCTGTCGCTGCACGACCTGCGCGCCATCTGCATCACCCACGTGCATGGCGATCACTGCTATGGCCTGCCCGGCCTGCTGGCCAGTGCCGGCATGATGGGGCGCAAGGCACCGCTGACGATCATCGCCCCGCAGGGCATCGAGACCTGGGTGCGGGCGACCCTGAGCATGAGCCAGAGCTGGCTGAGCTACGAGCTGGACTTTCATGCGGTCGAGACACTGAGCGAGTGGCGCAGCCCGAACATGCGCATCGAGGCGACCGAGCTGTCCCATCGCGTGCCCTGCTACGGCTACAGCTTCAGCGAGGCGCGCCCCGATCCGCGCCTGGACATCGAACGCCTGGAACGTGACGGCGTGCCGCGCGGCCCACTCTGGGGCCAGCTGGCGCGCGGCTTCGACATCGAGCATGAAGGCCGAGTACTGCGCAGCGACGATTACCTGAGCTTCAGCCGCACCCCGCGACGCATCGTCGTCGGTGGCGATAACGACCGACCCGAGCTGTTCGCCGAAGCCTGTCGTGACGCGCAGCTGCTGGTACACGAGGCGACCTATACCGAGGCGGTGGCCAACGACGCGCGAAATGACTTCGGCCACAGCACCGCGGCAGCGGTGGCGCGCTTTGCACAGGCGGTCGGGCTGCCGAACCTGGTGCTCACCCACTTCAGCGCGCGCTACCAGAAGAGCGCCGGTCGCGGCCATTCGATCGACCATCTGCGGGCCGAAGCCGCTGCACTGTACGCCGGCCAGCTGCTGCTCGCCGAGGACTACATGCGCCTGCATCTGGGCAAAGACGGCAACCTGACCCGCGTCGAGCCACCCGACAGCTCGCGCCCGCCGCGTCGCGGCAGCGAGAACGGCGCCTGATGCGGCAGAGGGAAGTCGGGCCGCGACCGAGCCGCCGATACATTCGCAGGCGCATGTTGACGTTTACGTAAAAGAGCAGTACTGCTATGCGCTCCGCCTACGCCAGGAGCGCCCCGATGACCTTCAGCACCAAGCTCGGCAACAGCCCGACCGATCTATGGCTGGAGGGCTCCGAGGGACGGCTGTTCATTCGCAGTTGGTTTCCCGATGCCGATGCGTTGCGCCCGAACCGCGCCCCTATCCTGCTGCTGCACGAATCGCTCGGCTGCATCGAGCAGTGGCGGGACTTTCCGGCCGCCCTCAGTCAGGCCACTGGACGAACAGTGGTGGCCTATGACCGCCTCGGTTATGGTCGCTCCGATCGCCTGACTGCGCCGCCTGTAGCGAGCTTCGTCGAGGACGAGGCCAGCACCGGCTTCGCCGCAGTACGCGAGCACCTGGGTATCGAGCACTTCGTGGTGGTCGGCCACAGCGTTGGGGGCAGCATGGCAGTGCATTGTGCCGCGCGATTCGCCGAGGCCTGCCAGGCACTGATCACCCTGTCCGCGGTGACCTTCGTCGAGTCGCAGACGCTGGACGGCATCCGTCAGGCCAGGAACTGGTTCGCCGACCCTACCCAACGCGAGCGTCTGCGCCGCTACCATGGCGAGCGCAGCGACTGGGTACTGAGCGCCTGGATCGACACCTGGCTCGCCCCGAACTTCAGCAACTGGACACTGGAAGCGGCACTGCCGGCCGTGCGTTGCCCGACGCTGGCCATCCATGGCGAAGGCGACGAGTTCGGCTCGGCGAGACATCCACAGCTGGTCGCCCGCCACGCCGGCGGGCCGGTGGAACAGGTGCTGCTGGCGGGCGTCGGTCATGTGCCGCACCGCGAGCAACCGGAGCAGGTGCTGGCACGCATCGCACAGTTCCTGCGGCCGGTCAGCTAGTGCATGCATGCGAGCGCAGGCCAAGCGCATCAAAGCGGCCTGCTGCCGGTCCGGGCGCGTTCGATTGCTTCGCCCCTGTGCGCGAGTTAACAGTGTTGCGCTTGCCTCGGTACCAGCCGATGACAGTACCCGAGGCCCAACGCATCATGCTCGCTCGATGTCATGCCGCAGCGGGTCAACGCATGCAACCTACCCTCACCGACTCCTTGCTGGACCACGCCGGAATCAGCTCGCCCGGGCGCAGGCGCAGCCACAATGAAGATGCCCTGCTTTGCGCGCCGGCGCTGGGCCTCTGGGCGATCGCCGACGGCATGGGCGGGCACCAGTGCGGCGAGGTCGCCAGCAGCGTGGCGCTGGAGGCACTGCAGCGGGCCATTGAAGCCGGCGAGCCGCTGGAGCCGGCGGTCCACCTGGCCAATCAGGCCGTACTGAACGCCGCCGGCGACGACGGCATGGGCACCACACTGGTGGCAGCTCAGTTCCATGGCGTCGATTTCGAGCTGGCCTGGGTCGGTGACAGCCGGGCCTATCTGGTCAGCGCCACCGGCATCGAGCAGCTCACCCGCGATCACAGCTGGGTACAGATGATGATCGACGCCGGCGAGCTGAAGCCTGCCGAGGCCGAGGGCCACGCCTGGCGCAACATCATCCTGCACTGCCTGGGTCGCGAGGAGCCGCTGGAGATCGGCTTCACCTGTGGCACGCTGAAGCCCGACGAGCTGCTGTTGCTGTGCAGCGACGGCCTGACCAACGAACTGACCGATGCGCAGATCCAGGCCAGCTGCACCTTCGCCGACACGCTCGAGAATCTGGTGGAACAGCTGATCGCCCAGGCCAACGAGCATGGCGGGCGGGACAATATTTCCTGCATCGTGATCGGCCGTACCGCAACACCGCCGGCGACCGAGTCGCGCGGGCGCCGCTTCATCAACATGCTGTTGAAACCCCTCAAGTCGTAACCAGGCACGAGCTTTTCCATGACGCATCGGATGCTAGAAATTCCCGGCTATCGCCTGCACAAACGACTCGGCAAGGGCGGCATGGCCGAGGTCTACCTCGCCACCCAGCTGTCCCTGGATCGCGAGGTAGCCGTCAAGGTGCTGCTGCGCACCGAGGATGCCGCCTTTACCGAACGCTTCATCCAGGAAGGCCATATCGTCGCCTCGCTGCGCCATCCGGCCATCATCACCATCCACGACATCGGCCAGATCGCCGATGGCCGCCACTACCTGGCCATGGAATACCTCGGCGGCGGCGATCTGGCGCAGCATCGCGGCATCGTCTTTTCACCGGCCCGGGCTCTGGACATCATTCGCCAGCTGGCCGGCGGCCTCGCGGTGGTGCATGACGGCGGCCTGGTCCACCGCGACGTGAAGCCGGCCAACATTCTCTTTCGCGACGATGGCAGCGTGGTGCTCACCGACTTCGGCGTGGCTAAGGCGGTGGAACTGGACAACGAGCTCACGCATTTCGGTATCGCCGTCGGCAGCCCGGCCTACAGCAGCCCGGAACAGGCCCAGTGCCAGCCGCTGGATGCCCGCAGCGACATCTACAGCCTCGGCGTGATCCTCGCCGAGATGCTCACCGGGACCAACCCGTTCCGCGCCAGCAGCTATCCGCAAACCGTGCTCAACCACGTGCAGATGCCGCTGCCGCAGTTGCCGCCGGCGCTGGCGGGCTACCAGCCGCTGCTCGATCGCATGCTGGCCAAGCTACCGGACGAGCGCTTCGCCAGCTGTCGCGAACTGCTGGCCGCCATCGACACCCTCACCGAACCGGACATGGACCAGACGCGCATCGCGCCGGCCGTCATCATCGAAGCCAAGCCCAGTCGCCGTCGCCGGCGGAGTGGGCGCGGCCTCGGCCGCTGGGCGGCAATCAGCGCAGCCGTGGTGGCCACGGTGGCCGTGCTCGGCTTCGGTGGTTACCAGTGGTGGCAGTACAGCCGCATCAGCGACTTCCTCGGCCGTGCCGAGTCACGCCTGGCCGTCGGACAGCTGACCACGCCCGCGTTCGACAATGCCGACTACTACTTCCGCCAGGCCCTGCGCCTAGATGCCGATAACCCCGAAGCGCTCGACGGCCTGCGCCGCGTGCTCGATGCGCGCATCGCCGAAGCCCTGGAGCTGGCGGCGCAGCGGCTGGCCAGCGACCAGCTGCTGGAGCCGGCCGAAGACAGCGCCGTGCACTATTACCAGCAGGTGCTCGGCTGGCTGCCGGAGCATCAGGCCGCACGCGAAGGTCTGACACGGGTCAGCGAACGCTATGTCCAACTTGCCGAATCGGCCTATGCACAACGCGAGTTCGCCCTGGCGTTGGAATACATCCAGCAGGGCCTGGAGGCTGCGCCGCAATACGCGCCGCTGCTCGCACTGCACGACGCTCACGCTCAGCGCGTTGCCAAAGCGCGTGCACCACGGCCCAAGCCGCGTACCGCCGCCAGCACCTCGCGCACGGCGCCAACAACCACGCAAAGCTCCCAGGCGCCGGCCAACCCGGTCAAACGCCTGTGGAACCGGATCTTCAACCAGTAATCACGGGCGATCGCTCGGCTCGCGCCCGATCGCCTCTCTGCTCAGGGTGATTCAGAGATGCTCAGGATTCATTTCGTCGACAACCGGCAGAGCCCCATCTGGCTGGCCGATGAACGTTTCACCCTCGGCTCGGACCGCAGCAACAAGCTGGTCGCGAACGATGCCGGGATAGAGCCGTTCCACGCCGAACTGCTGCTGGAACACCGCTTCTACTACCTCACCGACCTCGGCACGGTGGGCGGCACCTACGTCAACGACGAGAAGGTCGGCGAGCGCTACCAGATTCGCTCCGGTGATCGCCTGCGGCTGGGCACGCTCGAACTGCAGATCGTCGATCCGGCCAAGGCCGGCGCCAAGGTGGCGTCCGCGCCCCGCTGGTTGCTGCAGGTCGTGAAGGGCGAGAACCAGGGCCACAAGTACCACATCACCGGCTCGATGACCTTCGGCCGCTCGGTAAAGTGCGAGCTCTGCTTCAGCGATGCCGAGCTGTCGCGCCGCCATGCCGAGTTCTTTCTCAAGGGCGACGTGCTGGAAGTGAAGGACCTGGCCTCGTCCAACGGTGTGCTGGTGAACCGGCAGAAGGTCACTACCGCGGTGCTGCAGCCGGGCGATCAGATTCAGCTGGGCAACACCACGCTGTTGGTGATCGGGCCAAAAGTCAGCGCGCCGGAAGTCGTCGACGAGGACGCCACGGTGTTCGTTCGCGCCGCCGACCTGCCCACGCCTCCGCCCAAACCCGCACGTCCGCGCCCGGCTACACCGAACCCGTTGCATGCCGCCACCACAGCTGCAGCCGTGATACCCGCTGGCGATCCTTCGCGCAGGTCGGGCTGGCGCATCGGCCTGCTGCTCGGGGTGCTGGCAGCAGCGCTCGTCGCAGCCCTCCTGGCGCAAAGGATGTTGTAGTCGTCAGCGTTCGACCACAGCCCTCGGCAAGTTCGTCAGTTTCCGGCCGAGTCGCCATAAACGTCGCGCCAGCTCCAGCCATCCGATTCAAGCAAGGCACTCAGCAGCCTGCGGCGCTCGTCGGGCGCGGCGATGACGACGCGGTCTTCGTCCAGCGGTATGGCTGCGGCCGCCAACGGCGTCAGATCGACATCTCCCTCGCCCACGCTCGGGCGGGCTCGGCCAAGGTAGCTGGCACGTTGCAGCTCCAGGTGCCGAGTCACCGCCGAACCCAGCATCTGCCGTTTGAGCCGATCCTGGGGGATCTCGGCACTGACGCTTTGCAGCAGCCTCAACACCTCATTGAGCGTAACCACCGCCGGCACCACGTTCTTGCCGGCATCGCAATTGTGAAAGCACTGGATCACCGGGTACGCATGATGGTTCAGGGTGTGCTGGACCAGCATCTGCCGCAGCTCCGAGACGTTGTCGTAGAAGCTGGAGAAATCCGCACCACTCCAGCTGTTGACCAGGATTTCCTGCGGCGTCCGGCCCATGCTGCTGACCAGTAGGCTGAGCTGGTTCTGCAGACTGACCGCCGACAGCACCGGAACGATATAGGTGATCGCCGCGGTGATGAACGTCAGGCCGCAGAACGCGGCCGCGCTGGTCAGCACACGCCAGCCGTCCGCGGCTGCGGCGTAGTCGCCGACGCCCAGCGTTGAAAGGGTGAAACCGGCGTAGTAGAAGGTTTCCCACAAATCGGCAGGCAGCTTGGTCGCGTCGTCGACAATCGAGCCGGGGTGTGAGGCAAAAAGCAGGAACAGGCTCGCCCAGAGGCCCAGAATCCAGCTCAGCAGCACCGAGAGCACGACGAATTGCCCGGCATACTGCAGCAATCCGGATCGTCCCTGGCGCCCCGCCGCCCTGAAGAAAAGCGCCCATACCGACCGAGTGACGGCGTTGGTGAGCATTCCGCCGCCGCGTGTCGAAAGCGTGGTCTTGATGATGTCGGCGGCAATGAGCAGAAATAGCAGGATACCGAGGGTGAATAGCGCCATGAGCTTGAAGCCTTGCTCCTTGATCAGGGTTCACCGATTAGGAAAAGCGCAACGCTCCACAAGTTCACCCGGCGCGCTCCGCGTAAGCAACCCACCCGGACAGCTGGCGGTGCCGGTTTCAGCCAGGCCCTGCGCTGGCCCCACCGCTGCGACGCAAAGCAGCCATGCCCTCGACGACCAGAACGCCGATTGCCGCCCAGATTGCCCCATAGGTCAGCCACTGGCCTGCCACGATGGTCTCGCCGAGCAGCAGCGCCACCACCACCAGCAACACCGGTTCGACGTAGCTGAGCAGGCCGAACAGGGCCAGGTTCAGGTGTTTGCTGGCGACGATCATCAGCGCCAGGGCCAACGCACTGAGCGCACCGAGGCCGGCGATCAGCACCAGCAGCCGCGGGCTGGCGGTCAGCAACTGCAAGGTGTCGCGGTCGGCGACGGCGAACGATGCGGCGACCGGCAGGCTGATCACCAGGTCCAGCCAGAGGCCGCCTAGATTGGCGGTGCCCATCCTGCGGCGCAGGGCGAAGTAGCACGGATAGCCGAGGGCGACCGCCAGCACCGGCCAGGACAGCGACGCGGCGCCGAGCAGTTCGTTGCCGACGCCGATCGCGGCGAGCAGGCAGGCCAGGCGCTGCAGCCGGCTGATCGCCTCGCCGAACAGCAGCCGCCCGGTGAGCACCAGGGTCAGCGGTAGCAGGAAGTAGCCCAGCGAGACATCCAGCCCGTGACCGTTGATGGGCGCCCACATGAACAGCCACAGCTGCAGCCCGACCAGCGCGGAAGACAATGGCAGCGCCAGCCACAGCCGCGGCTCGGCGGGCAAGCGCGCAAGAATCTGCCGTACCTCGCCCCAGCGACCGATGGCGATCAGCAGCAGTGCCAGACAGGGTGCGGTCAGCAGGATCCGCCAGCCGTAGACCTGCTGGCCGTCCAGCGGCTCGAGCAGCGTGGTGTAGTAGTACAGCGTGGCGAACAGCGCCGAGGCGCCGAGCGAACTGGCCACGCCCGGCAGGCTGTTGTGGCTGTACATGGCTCGATCCAGATGAAAGGCCACCCCGAACTCAGGGCTCGACCTGGCTCCATTGCTTGTTCAGGCGCTTGTCGGATACCGGCACCTTCGTGCCCAGCTGCTGTGCCCAGAGCGAGACGCGATATTCCTCGAGCATCCAGCGATAGAGCGCCAGCTGCGGATCGCGCTTGCCTTCCTGCTGGTGCTTGTTCAGCCGCGCCTGGTATTGCTCCCAGTAGCCGCCCAGTTCGCCGGACCAGACCCGGTCTCGCTGCAACTGCGCGCCAATCTTGTCGAAGCGCTGCTCGACAGCCTTGAGGTAACGGGGGTACTCCTTCAGCCATTCGGCCGGTGTTTCGCGAACAAAGCCCGGATAGACCAGGTTGCCCAGCTGCGCCTTGATGTCGTTGAGCGCCACCGCCTGGGCCAGATCGATCTTGCCCTTGAAGCGCTTCTGCAGGCCGTGCCAGTGCTTGAGGATTTCCAGTGTCAGGCGCGCCAACCGTTCGGCATGCGCGGTCCAGTCGCCGCGCTTGCGCTCGGCCAGCGACGCCAGCGCCGCACCGTCACGCGGCAGCGCGGCCTCGCCGTCGAGGATGCAGCTGTCCAGGCTGGCCAGCAGGATGTCCTCCACCAGCGCATCGACCTTGCCCATGTCACGGTAGAGCAGGCCCAGTTCGGTGAGCCCCGGCAGCTTGTGGCGCAGGTATTTCGCCGGCTCGGCCAGCTGCTGCAGCAACAGGCGCTGCAGGGCGCGGCGGTGCTGCCAGTCGGCCTCGGCCTGGGTCGGGAAGCGCGCCTCCTTGACCACCCCGCCCGCCTCGACCAGCGCCGGGTAGACCGTCATCGACAGGCCGGCCATCTTCGCCTGCGCCTTTTCCGCGACCTGGGCAAAACCCTTGGCCTCGACCGGCTTCTGCTCGGCCTTCTGCTGCGGCGGCGCCAGCGCGGCCTGGCTGGCCTCGGCGAAGCGCGCGGTCAGCTCGGCCAGGTCGCGGCCTTCGCCGAGGAACTTGCCGCGCGCATCGACCACCTCGATGTTCATCTTCAGGTGGTTTTCCAGCCCGGCAGCGGCCTCGGCCCAGGCCTCGTCCGGCACGCGGGCGCCGGTCATGCGGGTGAGCTCGCGGCCCAGCGCCTCGGGCAAGGCGCCTTCACCAAAGCTGATCTTGGCCAGTGCCGCGCCGACGAAGTCCGGCACTGGCACGAAGTTCTTGCGGATCGCCTTCGGCAGGCCGCGCACCAGTGCGACCGCCTTCGCCTCGATCAGCCCGGGCACGAGCCAATCGAGCCGCTCGCGGCGCAATTGCGGCAGCAGCGGCGCCGGCACGCGCAGGGTCACGCCGTCGCGCGGGTGGTTGGGTTCGAAGTGGTATTCCAGCGGCAGCTGCAACTCGCCGATGCGCAGGTGATCCGGATACTGCGCGGCGGTGACTTCGCGCGCCTCGCGGGCGAGCACGTCTTCCTCGCGCATGATCAACAGCTGCGGGTCTTTCTGGCTCTCGCGCTTGTACCAGTTCTCGAAGCTGGCGGTCTGGTAGATGTCCGCTGGCACACGCGCATCGTAGTAACCGAACAGGGTTTCCTCGTCGGCGAGGATGTCGCGGCGCCGCGCCTTGGCCTCCAGCTCGTCCATGCGCTCGAGCAGCTCGCGGTTGGCCGCCAGCGCGCGGGCACGGCTGTTGATCTCGCCACGCACCAGGCCCTCGCGGATGAACAGCTCGCGCGCCGCCGGAGGGTCGATGGGCCCGTAGTGCACCGGGCGGCGGCCAACCACGATCAGGCCGTAGAGCGTCACCTGCTCGTAGGCCACCACCTGGCCGCGCTTCTTCTCCCAATGCGGCTCGAAGTGGTTCTTCTTGACCAGGTGGCCGGCCAGCGGCTCGATCCAGTCCGGCTCGATCTTGGCGACCATGCGCGCGAACAGCTTGGTGGTTTCCACGAGTTCCGCGGCCATCAGCCAGTTGGGTTTCTTGCGCCCGATCACGCTGGAAGGATGCACCCAGAAGCGTCGCTGGCGAGCGCCAAGGAAGTCGCCCTCCTCGGTCTTGTTGCCGATCTGGCTGAGCAGGCCGGCAAGAATCGCCTTGTGCACCGCGGCGTAACCCTTGGCCTTCTGCGCGGCCTCGCTGGCTTCGGCCTGCTGGCGGACGATGGCGTTGACCTTGTTGTCCTTGGTCGGCGCGGGTTGGGCGCTGCCCCCCGCCGGACGCGTGGAAGAGGCTGCGCCGTCTTCCACCCTACGTGCCTTGGCGGCGTGCTGTGGTTGGCCGGAGCCTTCCGCCGACCTACCCGAACCAAGCTTGAGCTCGCGCACGATCAGCGTCAGCTGGCGATGGGCGTCGCGCCACTCGCGCAGGCGCAGGTAGTTGAGGAAGTTCTTCCGGCACCAGCTGCGCAGCGCATTGGAGCCCAGCGCCTGGCGTTGTTCCTCGAAACCACGCCAGAGGTTGATCAGCGCGGCGAAGTCCGAGTCCGGGTCCTTCCATTGCGCATGGGCCTGGTCGGCAGCCTGCTGGCGGTCGGCCGGGCGCTCGCGCACATCCTGCACCGACAGCGCGCTGCCGACGATCAGCACCTCGGCCAGACTGCCCTGCTGCGCGGCTTCGAGCAGCATGCGGCCCAGGCGTGGATCGATTGGCAGGCGCGCCAGCTGGCGTCCCAGCGGCGTCAGCTGGTTCTCGCGGTTGACCGCCGAGAGCTCCTGCAGGAGGTTGAAGCCGTCGCTGATGGCCTTGCCATCCGGCGGCTCGATAAAGGGGAAATCCTGGATATCACCCAGGCGCAGATGCAGCATCTGCAGGATCACTGCGGCAAGGTTGGTGCGCAGGATCTCCGGATCGGTGAATTCCGGCCGACCGAGGAAATCCTCCTCGCTGTACAGACGGATGCAGATGCCCGGCTCGACCCGCCCGCAGCGACCCTTGCGCTGGTTGGCGCTGGCCTGGGACACGGCCTCGATGGGCAGGCGCTGAACCTTGGCGCGGTAGCTGTAGCGGCTGATGCGCGCGGTGCCGGAATCGATCACGTAGCGGATGCCCGGCACGGTCAGCGACGTCTCGGCGACGTTGGTGGCCAGCACGATCTTGCGCCCCGGTCGCGGCTGGAAAATCTTCTGCTGCTCGGCCGGCGTCAGCCGCGCATACAACGGCAGCACCTCGGTGAACTTCAGATTGGCCTTGCGCAGCACCTCGGCCGCGTCGCGAATCTCGCGCTCGCCAGGGAGGAACACCAGCACATCGCCGGGGCGCTGGCCAACGCTGCGCTCGTGGGCGGCGATCTCGTCCAGCGCGGCGAGGATGCCCTGGTCGACGGTCAGGTCGTCCTCGACGCGGTTGCCGTCCTCGTCGATCTCGGCAGCCAGCGGGCGATACCAGGTTTCCACCGGGTAGGTACGCCCGGACACCTCGACGATGGGTGCACTGTCGAAGTGCTCGGAAAAGCGCTCCAGGTCGATGGTCGCCGAGGTGATGATCACCTTCAGATCCGGCCGGCGTGGCAGCAGCGTCTTGAGGAAGCCCAGCAGGAAGTCGATATTCAGCGAACGCTCATGGGCCTCGTCGACGATGATCGTGTCGTACTTCTCCAGAAAGCGATCGTGCTGCGTCTCCGCCAGCAGGATGCCGTCGGTCATCAGCTTGATCAGCGTGCGCTCGGTGCTCTGGTCCTCGAAGCGCACCTGATAGCCCACCAACTCGCCCAGCGGCGCGCCGAGCTCCTCGGCGACGCGGGTGGCGACGCTGCGCGCGGCCAGGCGCCGCGGTTGGGTATGGCCGATCAGCCCGTGTACGCCCCGGCCGATCTCCAGACAGATCTTCGGCAGCTGGGTGGTCTTCCCCGAGCCGGTCTCACCGGCTATCACCAGCACCTGATGCTTTTCCAGCGCGGCCTTGATCTCGTCGCGCTTGGCGGCGATCGGCAGGCTGTCGTCGTAGCGGATGCGCGGCACGCTTTGCCGGCGCGCCTCGACCTTGGCGGCGGAGGCCTGAAAACGTTCCAGCCATTGGGCCAGCTTGCCTTCGTCCGGCTTCTTTCTCAGCTCGTGCAGCTGCCGGCGCAGGCGGTGGCGATCGGCGAACAGGGCCTGGTCGAGGTTCTTCAGCAGGGTATCGATAGCGGGCGTTGCGTCGGTCATGGACAGCCGTGGGCAATTTCGTGAAGGGCGCGATTGTCGCAGATTTGCCCGGCTGGCCGAAGGGAAAGGGGTGTGCAGAGACCGCGCCGGCATGCCGGCGCGGTGTTCAGCCGATCAACGGATCCAGTGACCCCAGCGCGACTTCTCCTGCACCTGCTGGATGCGCATGCTGCCAATGCTCTGCTCGGCCGCCGCGGCGATCTCGTCATCGATCATCTTTGTCGACAGCGACAGCCAGCTGGTGGCGAAGGCCAGTGCATCGCCGTGCAGCTCCAGTGCCTCGATGGATATGTTGCCGAGGTTGTCGCATTCGTTGTGATAGCACGGATCGAACGACTGGCCGGCTGCGCCGCCGTAACGCTGCGCCTGCTCCTCGGTCTTGATGTCCTCGGCGCCGGTGAACAGCCCGCCGAAGGCAATGCCGTCCTCGAAGAACTGTGCGTAGTCGGAGCGGAAGTCGATCTCGGTGCCTTCCGACGGCGCATTGCGCAGCTGGAAGTAGGTGCGCAGCAGGCGTTCGATGGCGGCCGAGCCGGGCGGACCCTGCAGGCCGAAGTCGGAGCCGTCGCCGTCATAGATGAAGTTGGCGTAGTTCGGCGAGCCGATCATGTCGACGTTCAGGTAGGCCTTGATGCGCTGCTTCTGCTCGTCCGGCAGCTGGTTGACGTAGTAGGTCGAGCCCACCAGCCCCGACTCCTCCGCGCCCCACCAGGCGAAGCGAACCTTGTTCTCCGGCCGTGCCTTGACCATCAGCAGCGCCATTTCCAGCAGCGCGGCACTGCCCGAGCCGTTGTCGTTGATGCCGGCGCCTTCGAACACCGAATCCAGATGCGCACCGACCATCACCACATTGCTCGGATCACCCCGCCGCGTTTCGGCCAGCAGGTTGTAGGTCTCGGTCTGCTCGCGCACCACGTCGACGTTCATGCTCAGCTGCAGACCCGCGGTCTGCGACCAGGCCACGCCGTTGTCGTAGGTCGAAAACAGCACCGGAATGCCGCCCGCATAGTCCTCGCCCAGCGTGGCGACCAGCAGGCCCTTGCGGTCCTCGGTGTCGCCCTGATTGAAGATGATGGCTCCGGCCGCACCGGCTGCGGCGGCATTCGTCGCCTTCTGCCCGAACGGACAGGTGCCGCGCTGCATCAGCGCGATAGCGCCGGCCGGAAAGCCGGCGAAGTCTTCCGGTTCGCAGCCGCTGGTAGATGTGTTGCCGGCGCCGAGCGCCAAATCCACCGGCACCACCGGTGCGGTGACGTTGCCCGGATCGGTCTGGTCGGCATAGGCGAAATCCTCTTCCCAGACATATTGCACCGTCTGCGGCGCCACCGCGCTCAGCGTGCCGGGATTCACCGGATAGAAGGCGAGGAAGGGAAACGCCTGCACCTCGACGCGATAGCCAGCGCGCTGTAGCCGGCTGCGCACATAGTCGAGAGACGCCTGGTAGCCCGGCTGGCCGGAGGCGCGATTGCCTCCATTGAGCGTGGCGATATCCTGCAGCGCTTCCAAGTGCTTCATGACGTTGCTCGCCTGCATGCAGCGCGGCAGGCCGACAGGCGTGCCGACCAGCAGCGGCGAACGACACAGCGCCGCATTCGGCTTGGCCGGCGTCCAGAAGTCGTTGAATTGAGCGGTATCGGCCTTTGGCGCGGCAAGTGCCGCGCTGCTGGCGATCAATGCGAGAGAAGCAACTACCCGAACAGCATTGTTTTTCTTGTGCATGGGTAACTCATTCTTGCAACGAGATTGATGGGCAGGCCGCCTGGCTTGCGCCATCGTCCCCTACGGCAATCAGCGGACGCGGCCATAGGGAGCTAGACCGAACGGCCACCGTCTCGTTCTGGCGCAACCGCCCACCGGTATTACCGTTGATCGGGATGAGGGAACTTCGCTGAAGATCAAAGGCGTTCGGCAACGAATGCCGCGCCTTGGCGACAGGCATTGCGCCTGCCGCCTGCGGTGGTGATCAGATGCGGAACTGACCCACCAGTTGTTGCAGTCGCTCGGCCAGACCGTTGAGCTCGCGAGAGGTCTGCGCGCCCTGCGCGGCATCGCTGGCGACGCCGTCCACCGCATCGGCGATATGGTGCACGCTGCGATTGATCTCCTCGGCCACCGCGGTCTGCTCCTCGGCGGCGGCGGCAATCTGGGCGTTCATCGAGTTGATGGTGCCGATCAGCGCGGAGATCGCATCCAGCGACGCGCCGGCCTGGTTGGCCTGATCACGGGTGCTCTCGCCCTTCTCGCCCGCCCGCAGCATGGTGGCGACGGTGTTGGAGGTGGCGCTCTGCAGGCGGTCGATCATGCCCTGGATCTCGCCGGTGCTTTGCTGGGTGCGGCTGGCCAGCGCGCGAACTTCGTCGGCGACCACGGCGAAGCCGCGCCCGGCCTCACCCGCACGGGCCGCCTCGATGGCCGCATTGAGCGCCAGCAGGTTGGTCTGCTCGGCAATGGCGCGGATCACGTCGAGCACGCCGACGATGCCTTTCACGTCCTGCTGCAGACCTTCCAGGGACTCGCCGCTGCCGCGCAGCTCGCCCACCAGCTCGTGGATCTGGCGAATGCTCTGGTCCACCACCTGCTTGGCGGCAACCCCCTGCTGATCAGTCTCGCGCGCCGCCTCGGCCGCACGCTGGGCGCTCATCGCCACTTCGTGGGCGGCGGCGGACATCTCGTTGATCGCCGTGGCGACCTGATCGGTCTCGCTGCGCTGATCGGCCATGGCCTGCTCCGAGCGCTGCGCCTGGCTGGCCACCGCACCGACCAGACCGGTCAGCTGGGTGGTGGTGCCGGCCACCTGCTGCACCAGCGAATGGATCTTCTCGACGAAACGATTGAACGAGGTGGCCAGCTCGCCCAGCTCGTCCTGACTGGTGATCGGCAGGCGCTGGGTCAGGTCGCCGTCACCCTGGGCCATGTCATCCAGGTTGCGCTTGATCAGCAGCAGCGGGCTGAGCAGGGCGTTGCTCATGAACACGGCGACCAGTGCGATCAGCCCCAGCAGGATCAGTGCGGAGACCAGCATGATGGTTACCAGACCGTCGATGCGCTGCTGGAATTCGGCGCGGGCGGCCTGGACGTCGCGCTCGACACCATCGAGGTTGAGCGAGGTACCGAATACCATCTTCCACTTCGGCAGGAACTCGGCGTAACCGACCTTGGGCACCAGCACGCTGCTGTCGCCCAGCACGAAGCTGTAGTCGACGTAATGGCTGCCGTCCTGGCCGGCACGAACCAGCTCGCGGATGGCATAGACGCCATTGGGGTCGCGGTAGTCGTAGAAGCTCTGGCCGATCTTGTCCTTGGTGTTGCCCTGCAGGATGCGCACGGTCTGGGTGTCATAGCCCCAGAAATAGCCGTCCTTGCCATAGCCCATCTTCTCGAGGATGGCCACGGCCTGGTCGCGCGCCTGCATGTCGCCTTCGGCAGAACGCTCGTAGATGGGGCCGATGGCATTGCGCGCCAGCTCGACGTAGTGCTTGAGCTCGGCGCGGCGGTCCCGGATCAGGCTGTTACGGGTGTGTTCTTCCTGTTGCTCGGCGAGGCTCTGCAGCTCGTACACGGCAATGCCGCTTAGCAGGATGGCCAGCAGGAGAATCGGGCCCAGCGAAAGCAGCAGCAGCTTCATTCGCAAACGAAGATTCGAGAGCATTCTGATCGATCCCTGTAGAAAGGTTGAGCAAGAAGACTGCGACAGAATCCATGCGTCGCTTAAGCGACGACGACGCAGCACGCCTTGGCTATCGGCCCGAAAGCGCCTTTCTTGACCCCCGGAAAAGACGAAACCCTGCCAGGCAGGGTTTCGCTAAGGCCCGTCCTAGAGCGGACGCAGCGCTACGATCAGATGCGGAACTGGGCGACCAGCCGCTGCAGCTGCTCGGCCAGGCCGTTGAGCTCGCGGGCCGTCTGCGCGCCCTGTGCGGCATCGCTGGCGACGCCGTCCACCGCATCGGCGATGTGGTGCACGCTGCGGTTGATCTCCTCGGCCACTGCGGTCTGCTCCTCGGCGGCGGCGGCGATCTGCGCGTTCATCGAATTGATGGTGCCGATCAGCGCGGAGATCGCATCCAGCGACTCACCGGCGTGATTGGCATGCTCGCGCGTGCTCTCGCCTTTCTCGCCGGCGCGCAGCATGGTGCCCACGGTGTGGGACGTGGCGTTGCGCAGCCGATCGATCATGCCCTGAATCTCGCCGGTACTCTGCTGGGTGCGGCTGGCCAGCGCGCGAACTTCGTCGGCGACCACGGCGAAACCACGTCCGGCCTCGCCCGCACGGGCCGCCTCGATGGCCGCGTTGAGCGCCAGCAGGTTGGTCTGTTCGGCGATGGCGCGGATCACGTCGAGTACGCCGACGATGCCTTTCACGTCCTGCTGCAGGCCATCCAGCGACTCGCCGCTGCCGCGCAGCTCGCCCACCAGCTCATGAATCTGGCGAATGCTCTGGTCCACCACCTGCTTGGCCGCAACGCCTTGCTGATCGGTCTCGCGTGCCGCTTCGGCAGCACGCTGGGCGCTCATCGCCACTTCATTGGCCGCAGCGGACATCTCGTTGATCGCCGTGGCGACCTGATCGGTCTCGCTGCGCTGGTCGGCCATGGCCTGCTCCGAACGCTGCGCCTGGCTGGCCACGGCCGCGACCAGACCGGTCAGCTGGGTGGTGGTGCCGGCCACCTGCTGTACCAGCGAATGGATCTTCTCGACGAAGCGATTGAACGAGGTGGCCAGCTCACCCAGCTCGTCCTGGCTGGTGATCGGCAGGCGGTGCGTCAGGTCACCGTCACCCTGCGCCATATCGTCGAGGTTCTGCTTGATCTGCAGCAGTGGACGCAGGATGGCATTGCTCATCAGTACCGCGAGCCCGGCCATCAGCACCAGCAGCAGCAACGCGGCGCCGAGCATGATCATCGTCAGGCTGTCGATACGCGCCTGGAAAACCGCGCGGGCCTCGACCACATCGCGCTCGACGTCGTCGAGGTTCAGCGAGGTGCCGAACGCCAGGTTCCACTTCGGCAGGTATTCGGCGTAACCGACCTTGGGCACCAGCGCATCGCTGCCCGGCACCGCGAAGCTGTAGTCGACGAAATGGCTGCCATTCTGACCGGCCTTGACCAGTTCACGGATGGCATACACGCCATTCGGGTCCTGAAAATCGGCGAAGCTCTCGCCGATGCGCTCGTGGGTGTCACCCTGGAACACGCGCAAGAACTGGCCATCGTAGCCCCAGAAATAACCTTCGCGGCCGTAGGCCAGCCGCTCGAGCAGCGCCACGGCCTCAGCCCGCGCCTGCAGATCGCCCTCGGCCGAGCGCTCGTAAATCGGCGCAATCGCATTGCGTGCCAGTTGCACGTAGTGCTCGAGCTCGGCCCGGCGATCACGAATGAGGCTGGCACGGGTCTGTGCTTCCTGCTGATCGGCCAAGTCCTGCAGCTCGACCACGGCGACGCCGCTGAGCAGGACCGCGAGGAGCAGGATCGGACCAAGGGCAAGCAGCAGCAGCTTCACTCGCAGACGTAGTGACGACAGCATCCGATATTCCCCTACAAAATAAATGGTTAAGTAGGGCTATTGTGCCACCCACTACAGGATGAGAAGAACGCTACCAAGCGCTAACTAAAGCTCTCGAGAGCGCTGCCGATGAAACGCCGTTCACAAAAACGAAAAAAACCCGCCGAAGCGGGTTCTTTTCACAACAGCTGCGTTTACTGCTTGTGGCCGAGCTTGCGCAGCTCCTCGTCACGCAACTCGCGGCGCAGGATCTTGCCGACGTTTGTGGTCGGCAGGCTGTCGCGGAACTCCACGAATTTCGGTCGCTTGTAGCCGGTCAGGTTGTCGTGCATGTGCTGCATGACCTGCTCCTTGGTCAGGCTCTCGCCGGGTTTGACCACCACGAACAGCTTGATCGCCTCACCGGATTTCTCGTCCGGGACGCCGATGGCCGCGCACTGCAGCACGCCCGGCAGGCTGGCGAGCACGTCTTCCAGCTCGTTGGGATACACGTTGAAGCCGGACACCAGGATCATGTCCTTCTTGCGGTCGACGATGCGGATGTAGCCGTCTTCCTGAATCACGCCGATGTCGCCGGTCTTGAACCAACCATCCGCGTCGATCACCTCAGCGGTGGCCTCGGGGCGCTGCCAGTAGCCCTTCATCACCTGCGGGCCCTTGATGCACAACTCGCCGATCTCGCCCTGCGGAAGGTCCTGACCGTCGTCATTGATGACCTTGAACTGCGTCGAGGGCACCGGAATGCCGATGGAGCCGAGCTGGATGTGCTCGATCGGGTTGACCGAGGCCACCGGGCTGGTCTCGGTCAGGCCGTAGCCTTCGCAGATCGAGCATCCGGTGACCTGCTTCCAGCGCTCGGCCGTGGCCAGCTGCAGCGCCATGCCACCGGAAAGGGTGATCTTCAGCGCCGAGAAATCGAGCTTGCGGAAGTCTTCGCTGTTGCACAGCGCGACGAACAGCGTATTGAGGCCAACGAAGCCGCTGAAGCGGTACTTGGACAGGTCCTTGATCATCGCTGGCAGGTCGCGCGGGTTGGAGATCAGGATGTTGTGGTTGCCGCTGAGCATCATCGCCATGCAGTGAAAGGTGAAGGCGTAGATGTGGTAGAGCGGCAACGGCGCGATCAGCACTTCGCTGCCGTCATTGAGGTTAGAACCCATCAGCGCCTTGCACTGCAACATGTTGGCGACGAGGTTGCGGTGCGTGAGCATGGCGCCCTTGGCCACGCCGGTGGTGCCGCCGGTGTACTGCAGCACGGCCACCTCGTCGCTCTTTGGCGAAGCCTCGCTCACCGCCTTGCCGCGGCCGAGTGCCAGCGCGTCGTTGAGCTTGACCGCTTTCGGCAGGCTGTAGGCCGGCACCATCTTCTTCACGTGCTTGACCACCGCGTTGATCAGCATGCGCTTGAGCGGCGGCAGCATGTCGGCGACTTCGGTGATGACCACGTGTTTGATGCCGGTCTTGGGTAGCACTTCCTCGGCCAGGTGCGCCATGTTGGCCAGGCAGACCAGCGCCTTGGCGCCGGCGTCGTTGAACTGGTGTTCCATCTCCCGCGCGGTATACAGCGGGTTGGTGTTGACCACGATGAGCCCGGCGCGCATGGCACCGAACACCACGATGGGATACTGGATCAGGTTGGGCAGCTGTACGGCGATGCGGTCGCCCGGCTGAAGATCGGTGTTCTGCTGCAGGTAGGCTGCGAAATCGCCGGACAGCTTGTACAGCTCACCGTAGGTCAGGGTCTTGCCGAGGCTACTGAAGGCCGGCTTGTCCGCGAAACGCTCGCAGGACTGCTTGAGCACAGCCTGAATGTTCTGGTACTCGTTGGGATTGATCTCGCTGGCAACACCAACGGGATACTTATCCTTCCAGAAGTTATCGGTCATGAACCCCACTCCTAAGCAACAGCTTTATTACTGCGCGATGGCAGCTGTTTTGTTGTGATTTGTTAACTTTTGTACCGCTGATCGGGCTAAAAGCGTGCCCGAGGTTAGCAGCTTTGCCGAGGAGCGAATAGAGTCCGGAAACCGTTGATTCGACATAAAGTGACCGGAAAATATATCCCGGTCACCTCATCTGCCTCCTGCAACCACAGTGCATCTCGCGTCGTCAGGCGCTTTCGCGCAGCTCCCGACGCAGGATCTTGCCGACCGGGGTCATCGGCAATGCATCCCGGAACACGTAATGCCGTGGCATCTTGTAACCGGTGAAATTCTCACGGCAGTAGGCCTGTAATTCTTCTTGGGTGAGCGTCGGATCGCTGGGCACGACGAACAGCTTGACCGCCTCGCCGGATTTTTCGTCCGCCACACCGATGGCGGCGCAAGCCGCGACCTTCGGGTGAGCCATCACCACGTCCTCGATCTCGTTGGGGTAGACGTTGAAGCCCGAGACGATGATCAGGTCCTTCTTGCGGTCGACGATGCTGACGAAACCGTCCTGGTCGATCACCGCGATGTCGCCGGTCTTCAGCCAGCCCTCCTCGTCCAGCACCTCGGCAGTCGCTTCGGGACGCTGCCAGTAGCCCTTCATCACTTGCGGACCCTTGACGCACAGCTCGCCACGCTCGCCGAGCGGCAAGGCATTGCCCTCGTCATCGATCACCTTCACCGTGGTCCCGGGCACCGGCAGCCCGACGGTACCAAGACGGGAGTGCTCACCGTACGGATTCGCGCAAACGACCGGCGAGGTTTCGGTCAGGCCATAGCCTTCGACGACGGTGCAGCCGGTCATGCTCTTCCAGCGCTCGGCGACCGCCGAAACCAGCGCGGTGCCACCGGAGTTGGTGCCTTTGAGACGGGAGAAGTCGATCTTGTTGAACTGCGGGTGGGCCATCAGCGCGACGAACAAGGTGTTGAGCCCGAGGAAGCCGGAAAACTGCCAGCGCTGCAACTCCTTGACGAAACCATTGATATCCCGGGGATTGGTGATCAGCACGTTGTGGTTGCCGGTCACCACCATGCACATGCAATTCGCCGTGAAGGCATAGATATGGTAGAGCGGCAGCGGCGCGATCATCACTTCCTGCCCCTCACGGATCACCGGATGGCCATGCTCGTCCAGCTGCTGCATGTTTGCCCGAACCTGCTGCATGTTCGCCACGAGATTGCCATGAGTGAGCATCGCGCCCTTGGCCACACCCGTGGTACCACCGGTGTACTGCAACACGGCGACGTGATCGGGCTCCAGGGCTGCCGGCTTGTGGTTGTGGCGGGCCCCGTCACCCAGCACGCTCTTGAAGGAAACGGCTTGCGGCAGGCTGTAATCCGGCACCATCTTCTTCAGGTGCTTGACCGCCGCGTTGACCAGCGCACCTTTCAGGGCTGGCAACATGTCGCCGATGCGCACTTCGATCAGGTGCTCGATGGTGGTGTCGGGCAGCACCTCCTGCACGTGGTGGCCGAAGGTATTGAGGTACACCAGCGCCCGCGCGCCGGAATCCTGGAACTGGTGCCGCATCTCCCGCGCGGTGTACAGCGGGTTGGTATTGACCACGATGAGTCCTGCACGCAGCGCGCCGAACACGGCGATGGGGTACTGCAGCAGGTTGGGCATCTGAATGGCAATGCGGTCGCCGGGCTGCAGATCGGTGTGGTGCTGCAGCCAGGCGGCAAAAGCGGCGGAGTGGCGCTCCAGATCGGAGTAACTGAGGGTGACACCCATGTTGCTGAATGCAGGGCGGTCCGCGTGAGTCTTGCAGGCACGCTCGAACACTTCGACGACCGAGCGGTAAGCACCTAGATCGATCTCGTTGGGCACGCCGGCAGGGCGTTTGTCATTCCAGAATTCAGGCTGCATTGTTATTGGCCTCGTTACCTGAGAGTGTCTGGCCCGCGCGCAGCGGGCTCTGGCGAACTTATCAGGTCGGCATCGCGACGCAACAGCCCAAGCCGCATTAATCACTGCTGTGAATCTTTCGTCACGGCATCGCGCGGCCCGGCGCCGGGACAAGTGCAGCCCGTGCCTCTAGAATGCAGCCCCAGCGCGCCGACACCGGTCATCTGGGATCGCGCGACTCGCTTCGATCCATCGGCCGCAGCATCCGGTGCGCCGACCAGCCTGAGGACATTCCATGAGCACCATCAGCAACACGCCTTACTCCGACCTGGAGGTCGGCCAGCAGGCGAGCTACGAAAAACACGTCGAGGAAAAGGATATCCAGCTGTTCGCCGCGATGTCCGGCGATCGCAACCCGGTGCATCTGGACGCCGAGTTCGCTGCCGGCACCCTGTTCAAGGAACGCATCGCCCATGGCATGTTCAGTGGAGCACTGATCAGCGCCGCCGTGGCTTGCACCATGCCGGGCCCGGGCACCATCTATCTCGGCCAGACCATGAAGTTCACCCGTCCGGTGAAAATAGGTGACACGCTGAACGTGCGCCTGGAAATTCTCGAGAAGCTGCCGAAGAACCGCGTGCGCATCGCCACCCGCGTGTTCAATCAGAACGACGAATTGGTGGTCGACGGCGAAGCCGAAGTGCTTGCGCCGCGCAAGCAGGAAACCGTCGAACTGAAGGAACTGCCGCCGATCACCATCGGCTGAGCACTCCTGCGGTCACTGCCCCGTCGCGCGACGAGGCAATCTGAGGGCGCCTATGGGCGCCCTCAGCATTTCCAGCCATACCTTTGCGCGGCAAGGGGGGCAAGCAGAACGCTATTACGGCCCTGGCCTACGCCTAAAGCGGATCCCCAGCGGAAGGATGTGCATCGAATACCCCGCGCCGACCATTCAGCGAGCAGTACAAGAAGAACAACAACGGGACCCTCACCCATGCTCACTCGCTCGATCGCTTATCGGCGCCTGGCGGCGCTCGTCCTCGGCGGATTGTCGCTGGCCGTGCAACCCACTTCGGCAGCCCCACTCGACCCCGGCCCCGACGAGGCCCTGCTCTACTACCAGCGCGCCGATGGCAACTACAACGGCTGGGGTCCACATCTGTGGAACACCGCCGACTGCAACGGCAGTGCGACCGAAACCAGCTGGGCGCAACCGCTCGCTGCGGCGGAAACCGACCCCGAATACGGGGCGCTCTATCGCATCCCGCTGAGCGCCGACGCCAGCTGCCTGAACCTGATCATGCACAAGGGCGACGAGAAGGATCTGGGCGGTACCGACCTGGTCTGGCGCTTCGACGAGCTCGGCCGTCGCGTCTTCACGGTCAGCGGCAACCCGCAATTGTCCAGCACGCCAATAAGCGGCAGCGCCGTGGCGATCAAGGGCGCCCGTGCGCACTGGCTCGATCCGTTCACGCTTGCGCTGGTGGGCGGCGCACCGGGCGCCAGCCGCGTCGAGCTGCGCTATGCCCACGATGCCAGCATTCGCATCGACAGCGAGGCGCGCACCGTCAGCGGCGGGCAGGTCCTGGCGATGCAACCGGCCAGCCTGCGCAACGGCCTCAGGCGCCAGCACCCGCATCTGGCCGACGCCCCCGCTTACCAACTCACGGCAGGTGTGAGAGACATTCGCCGCGCCGTGATGAGCCAACTGGTGGTGGTCGCCTATGACGCGGACGATCGGGTTATCGATGCCACCGAAGTGCAGACCGCCGGCATCCTCGACATGCTGTTCGCCTACAACGGTGAGCTGGGTGCAACGCTCGATGGCAGAGGTGTGTCCTTCAAGCTCTGGGCACCGACCGCACAGCGGGTTCGCCTGCATGTGTTCGATGCGTCCAAACGGCTGCTACCGGGATACCCCAAGCCTATGCGGGAGCGGCTCGGCGTCTGGAGCCTGGAAGGCCCGCGCTCGCTGGATCGGCAGTATTACCAGTATGAAGTCACTGCCTACCGACCCAGTACCGGCAGCGTCGAGACGACGCTGGTCAGCGACCCCTACGCCCTGAGCCTGTCACGCAACAGCCAGTACGCCCAGGTGGTCGACCTGAACGCCGATGACCTCAAGCCCGCCGGCTGGGATGCGGTGCGCCCGCCACGCCCGGAGCGTCCCGAAGCGAGCGTGATCTACGAAACCCATCTGCGCGACTTCAGCGCCAGCGACACCAGCCTGCCGGCGGAGCTGCGCGGCACCTACGCCGCGTTTACCCAACAGCACAGCAACGGCATGCGTCACCTGCGTGACCTGCAGAAGGCCGGGCTCACCCACGTTCAGCTGCTGCCGGTGTTCGACATCGCCACCATCGACGAGGACCCCGCCCGGCGGGTCGGCCTCGACGACCCCTTCGCCAAACTCTGCGACCTGTCGGATCAGGCCCGCCAGCGCTGGGCGCAGCATTGCGGAGCGGCGAGCATCCGTCAGGTGCTCGAGGGCTTCGATCCGGCCAGCGGCCAGGCGCAATCGCTGTACGACGACCTGCGCGGTCTGGACGATTTCAACTGGGGTTACGACCCCTTCCACTTCACCGCGCCCGAGGGCAGCTACGCCAGTGACGCCGAAGGCGTGCAACGCATCATCGAGTTCCGCCAGATGGTCCAGGCGCTCGCCAGCAACGGCCTGGCCACGGTGATGGACGTGGTCTACAACCACACGAACGCCTCGGGTCTGGCCGACAAATCGGTTCTGGACAAGGTCGTGCCCGGCTATTACCACCGCCGCAACCCCACCACCGGCGCGGTGGAAACCTCGACCTGCTGCGAGAACACCGCCAGCGAACATCGCATGATGGCCAAGCTGATGATCGACTCGCTGAAGGTCTGGGCCCGCGACTACAAGATCGCCGGCTTTCGCTTCGATCTGATGGGTCACCACATGCGCGAGCAAATCGTCGATGCCTACCGCGCGGTCCGCCGCATCGATCGCGAGACCTATTTCTACGGCGAAGGCTGGGAATTCGGCGAGGTCGCCGGCAACGCACGCGGCATCAATGCCAACCAGCTGAACATGGCCGGCACCGGCGTAGGTACTTTCAATGATCGGCAACGTGATGCGGTCCGTGGCGGCAGCCCCTTCGATGGTGGCGACAGCATCCGTCGCAACCAGGGCTTCGCCAACGGCCTCTACCTGCGGCCCAACGAGCTGAGCGGTGCCGGGGCTCAGGAAAGAGCGCAGCTGCTGCACGCCGCCGATCTGATCCGCGTCGGCATCGCCGGCGGGCTGCGTGATTTCCAGTTCGTCACCGCCGACGGCAGCACGCGCAAGGGCAGCGAGATCGACTACAACGGCCAGCCCGCCGGCTATACGCTGGACCCGCAGGAAACGGTCAATTACGTCTCCAAGCACGATAACCAGACACTGTGGGACAACAACCAGTACAAGTTCGCCAGCAGCCTGTCGGTTGCCGACCGGGTCCGCCTGCACCTGGTGGCGCTGTCGGTGCCGCTGTTCAGTCAGGGCGTGCCGTTCATCCATCTCGGCTCGGACATCCTGCGTTCAAAGTCCATGCAGCGCGACAGCTACGACTCGGGGGATTGGTTCAACGCGGTGGATTTCGGCTACCAGGACAACAACTGGAACAAGGGCTTGCCGCGTGCCGACAAGGACGGCGACAACTGGCCGCTGATTCGCAGGATCATCGTCGACCCACAGGCCGAACCGGGCGCTGCCGACATCGTCACCGCAAAGCGGCGCTTTCTGGAGCTGCTGAAAATTCGCAGCGACAGCGCGCTATTCCAGCTCGACAACGCCCGCGAGGTGCAGCGGCGCTTGCAGTTCCACAACACCGGGCCCGAGCAGCAGCCCGGGGTGATCGCCTACAGCCTGGCCGATGGACCGCGCGCCGGCCGTGATCTGGACCCCCGCTACAGCTCGCTGATGGTGGTGATCAATGCGTCGGACAAGCGGGTTCGTCTGTCAGGGGCGGATGGCTATCGGTTGCATCCGCTGCTCGAAGGCTCGGTCGACCCGATCGCTCGCCAGGCTACCGTAAGCAGTGGGGAATTCGAGGTGCCGGCTTTCACCACGACGGTGTTCGTCCAAGCGCAGACGCGTCGGTAAATCACGGGCAAAAAAAAAGGCGACCAGAGGTCGCCTAAATGCCTTGCGTGCCCTTGTGTTCGACGGAATCAGCCCTTTTTCTTGTGGGCATCCCGCCAAACGAAATATCCGAAACCTGCGAAGAAGGCGACCATCAGGCCGACCGTGACCACCCCTGCGAGCACCACATTATCGACAAACATGAGACCTACCTCCGAAACCTGATTCGCTGTTCGATGGGTGCAAGGTAAACCCGGGTGATCGGGAAAAAATTGACCCGGGTCAATGGCCGCAAAATGCCGATCCCAGGCGCGCGCAACGACTGATCCAGGTCAAGAAAACGGGGGTATTGGAGGAAGGGTTCGGCCGAATTCGCCCTGAAATGGGCAGGCCGCAAATAGCGGAGGCGATCGCTAATAGCGAATCGGTATGGACTGCCGGTGTGGCGCGCGAGCTGGCATGCCGATCAACGCTTCTTTGTCGGCTTCTTGCCCTTCTTCTTCGATTGGCCAAGCGGCAGGACCTGCTCGAAGGTCTTGCGCATCTCCTCGAGTCGCTTGTCGTTCAGGTCATGAATGCGGCGTGCACGCTCGGCGCTGAAATCGATCAGGTTCTCGTCACTGCTCATGCGTTCGTTCCCGGCCGGATAAGGCGAAAGGTCAGGTTGAGGCGCGGCTGCGATACCTTGCTGGTCCGCGCGATCTGGTGCTGCCAATGATGCTGCGTCGCGCCGCTCATGACCAGCAACGAGCCATGCCCAAGCAGCAGCGAGTGCTGAATACGCCCGCTGCCCTTGCGTCGCAGGTCGAAGCGTCGTTCGGCTCCCAGGCTCAACGATGCCACGACCGGATTGCGGCCCAGCTCGACTTCGTCGTCACTATGCCAGCCCATGGCATCGCGACCGTCGCGATACAGGTTGAGCAATACGCCATTGAAGCGATGGCCAGTCTCGTTCTGCAGACGCTGACGGATGTCTTGCAACAGCGGTGTCCAGGCCAGCGGGTCATGCCGCAAGCCGGAATAGCGGTATCCGGTCTCGGCATCGCCATACCAGGCGACCAGCCGCGGTACCGCAACCCTGCGGCCGTAGATGCGTATCTCCGGTTGCGTCCAGGGCGTGGCGCGGAGCAACTCCTGCTGCCAGGCATCGGCGGTATCGCCGTCTACCCAGCCCGCCCGGTAATCCAACACGGCGTCAGCCAGCTCGATCGATGAAACAACGCTTGGGTCGGTCGTCAACACCTCAGACCTCGACGTCGACCCAGAGGCCCTGCCGTGGCAGCTCTTCCAAACCGGCCTGATCCTGCTCGTCGGTCTCGCCCTTCGCCAGCTCTTCCGGGGTGTAACCGCGGCGTTGCCGGCGCCTTTGCTCGTCGCGCAGCATTTCCGCGCTCTCCTGCGGATGCCGACGATCGAGGGTGACGGCGCTTTCGCCGGCACTTGGCTGCACCGGAGCCACCGGCGCCACCTCGGGGCGCGGCTTGACCGCGTCCTGCTGGGCGCTGACCGGGAATACGCCGCTTGGAATGGGTGGCAGCATGTTTGAGCCCTCTTTGCCGATGAGTCGGCGCAACACCGGCCAACTTTAGCAGGACCGCTACACTTGATGCGTCGAGCAGTCGCCATCGGCCGTCGCTCTCGTGGCGACGTTCCGTTACCATAGCCGGCTTTTTCACAGCGGGAGGCAGCATGGCGCAGCAGTATCTACCGGGGCAACGCTGGATCAGCGACAGCGAGGCGGAACTCGGCCTCGGAACCATCCTCACCCAGGATGGGCGGATGCTCACCGTGCTCTACCCGGCCACCGGCGAAACCCGCCAGTATGCGACGCGCAGCGCGCCACTGACCCGCGTACGCTTCGTCCCGGGTGACGAGATCACCCACTTCGAAGGCTGGAAGATGACCGTGCGCGAGGTCGACGACGTCGACGGCCTGCTGGTCTACCACGGCCTGACCGCGCAGAACGAAGCCCGCACCCTGCCGGAAACCCAGCTGTCGAACTTCATTCAGTTCCGCCTGGCCAGCGATCGCCTGTTCGCCGGGCAGATCGACCCACTGGCCTGGTTCAGCCTGCGCTACCACACCCTGCAGCACCAGAGCGCCCAGCTGCAGTCCTCGCTGTGGGGCCTCGGTGGCGTGCGGGCGCAACCCATTGCGCACCAGCTGCACATTGCCAAGGAAGTTGCCGACCGCATCGCCCCGCGCGTGCTGCTGGCCGACGAAGTGGGTCTGGGCAAGACCATCGAGGCCGGCCTGATCATCCATCGCCAGCTGCTCTCCGGACGCGCCAGCCGGGTGCTGATCCTGGTACCGGAGAACCTGCAGCATCAGTGGCTGGTGGAGATGCGCCGCCGCTTCAACCTGGAAGTCGCGCTGTTCGATGCCGAGCGCTTCATCGAGAGCGATGCCAGCAACCCCTTCGAAGACACCCAACTGGCGCTGGTATCGCTGGAGTGGCTGAAGGAAGACGAGCGCGCCCAGGACGCCGCCTTCGCCGCCGGCTGGGACCTGCTGGTGGTGGACGAGGCGCACCATCTGGTCTGGCATCCGGAAGGCGCCAGCGCCGAATACACTCTGGTCGAACAGCTGGCCGAAGTGATTCCCGGCGTGCTGCTGCTCACTGCGACACCCGAACAGCTCGGCCTGGACAGCCACTTCGCACGTCTGCGCCTGCTCGATCCGAATCGTTTCCATGACCTCGATGCCTTCCGCGCCGAGAGCTCCAGCTATCAGCCAGTGGCCGAAGCCGTGCAGGAACTGCTCGACGAGGGTCGTCTCTCGCAGCAGGCACACCAGACCATTCATGCGTTTCTTGGTGCCGAAGGCGAAGCCCTGCTCGCCGCCGCCACCGATGGCGACATCGAGGCCAGCAGCCGGCTGATCCGCGAGCTGCTCGACCGTCACGGTACCGGCCGCCTGTTGTTCCGCAACACCCGTGCCGCCGTACAGGGCTTTCCCGAGCGCCAGCTGCACCCCTATCCGCTGCCCTGCCCGGCCGAATACATGGAACTGCCGCTGGGCGAGCACGCCGAGCTGTATCCGGAAGTCGCCTTCCAGAGCCAGCAAGAACCGGCCGACGAGCAGAGCCGCTGGTGGCAGTTCGATCCGCGCGTCGAGTGGCTGATCGACACCCTGAAAATGCTGAAGAAGTACAAGGTGCTGGTCATCTGCGCCCACGCCGAGACCGCGCTGGATCTGGAGGACGCGCTGCGCGTGCGCTCCGGCATCCCGGCCACGGTTTTCCACGAGGGCATGAGCATCCTCGAGCGCGACCGCGCCGCGGCCTACTTCGCCGACGAAGAGTTCGGCGCGCAGGTGCTGATCTGCTCGGAAATCGGCAGCGAAGGCCGCAACTTCCAGTTCAGCCACCATCTGGTGCTATTCGATCTGCCGGCGCATCCGGACCTGCTCGAGCAGCGCATCGGACGTCTCGACCGCATCGGCCAGCAGCACACCATCCAGCTGCACGTGCCGTACCTGGAGACCAGCCCGCAGGAGCGCCTGTTCCAGTGGTATCACCAGGCCCTGAACGCATTCCTCAACACCTGCCCGACCGGCAACGCACTGCAGCACCGCTTTGGTCAGCGGCTGCTGGCGCAGCTGGAAGAAGGTGACGACGACGCTTATCAACTGCTGATCGACGAAGCCCGCGCCGAGCGCGAACGCCTGGAAGCCGAGCTGCATGCCGGCCGTGACCGCCTACTGGAGCTCAATTCCGGCGGCGGCGAACAAGGCAAGGCGCTGGTCGAAGCCATCGAGGAGCAGGACGACCAGTTCGCCCTGCCGATCTACATGGAGCAGCTGTTCGATGCATTCGGCATCGACAGCGAAGATCATTCGGAAAACGCTCTGGTGCTGCGCCCCAGCGAAAAGATGCTGGATGCCAGCTTCCCGCTGGGCGACGACGAGGCCGTGACCATCACCTACGATCGCGAGCAGGCCCTGGCCCGCGAGGACATGCAGTTCCTCACCTGGGAACACCCCATGGTGCAGGGCGGCATGGACCTGGTGCTGTCCGGCTCCATGGGCAACACCGCCGTCGCGCTGATCAAGAACAAGGCGCTCAAACCGGGCACCGTGCTGCTCGAACTGCTGTTCGTCAGTGAGGTGGTGGCGCCGCGCGCCCTGCAGCTGAGCCGCTTCCTGCCACCGCTGGCGCTGCGCTGCCTGCTCGACGGCAACGGCAATGATCTGGCGGCCAAAGTGGCGTTCGATACGCTCAACGATCAGCTGGAAAGCGTGCCGCGGGCCAGCGCCAACAAGTTCGTCCAGGCCCAGCGCGACGTACTGGCCACGCAGATCGCCGCCGCCGAGGCGAAGATCAAGCCGCGCCATGTCGAACGCGTCGCCGAAGCCCAGCGCAGGCTCAAGGCCGGGCTGGACGAGGAACTGGCGCGACTGGTGGCGCTGCAGGCGGTCAACCCGAGCGTACGTGACAGCGAGATCGACGCCCTGCGCCAGCAGCGCGAAGACGGCCTGGCAGCGCTGGAAAAGGCTGCCTTGCGCCTGGAAGCCATACGCGTACTGGTTGCCGGATAAGCTGGCGCATCCCGGCCCTGATCGGGGGGCTGAGGCCCGCTCCAAGGGCCACGTGCGAAGCTAACGGCGCTCCGCCCGGGCGATGCACCAGTAGGCCGCAATTCGGGTGGCCAGCGCCTTCGGCCCCTCGGCGTAGAGCCGCCGGCCAAGGCGCAGCGCTCGTTGCTGCAGCTGCTCGCGGCGCTGCTGGATACAACGCTGCAACTGCTCTCGAGTCTCCGGCGCGCCGAACAGATCGGGCTCGCGCTGCATCAGCTGCGCCATCATCGCCAGATCGTGGTCATCGCCGAGGGCATCGGCGACCTGCTTGAGCTGATCGGCGCGGCTTTCCAGCGCGTCCGGCCAGCACGGCGAAAGCAGCTGACAGTGATACCAGTGATCCTTCACCCGCTTGCGCCATTCGTGCAGCAATTCATCCGAACCGTCCCGCTCAGCCCGTTCCAGGTCCCGCGCGCCATCGCTGTAGGTGCGGCGCAGCCCATTGGCGAGCAGCCCGAAACCCTTGCCCGACAGCTTCCAGTGCTGCACATCCTGGGTCAGCGCACGCAGCTCGCCCAGCACCTCGGTCAGCTCCGTCTCGAAATCCCCGTGCACCTCACCATCCGGCGCAGCGCGCTGCTGCAATTGCAGACGGATCTGGCGGAACGCGTCGCTGACGAACAATGGCTGGTTGGCCCGCGCCAGCGCATCCCAGCTTTCCAGCATCGCCGTGGCATCGCGAGATTCGGCCAGGCGTCGGCCCATGTCGCGCAGCCGCCGGTTATCGAGCTTGAAGCGCGCACCGAGCGGCTCGCGCACCAGCCGCAGCAGGGCACGCAACTCCTTGAAGCGCTTGCGCGCCTGATGCACCCCTTCCGCGCGCTCATCCGCCTCGACCGTAAGCGCCTGGATCGCCTTGTCGATGCGCTGCAGGGCGGCCTTGCGCACTTCCTTGGCGGCGTTGCGAGTAGGTCGGATGCGATAGGCCATCGAATTGCTCTCCATGAAGACGCTCCGCTTGAGCACCGTTAATGGGACCCGCACCTCGCTCCCGGCGTTGATTCACTTGCGTGAAGTTTTTGTATCAGCGCATGACGTTGCGGCCCGCCTCAACCGTAGCGCTTGCGTGCCTCGATCGCCAACCCGCTGCCGATGCTGCCAAAGCGGTTGCCCTCGACATGACGCGCCCGCGGCAGCAGCTCGGCGACGCTGTCGCGCAGCGCGGGAATGGCACTGGAACCGCCGGTGAAGAACACCGTGTCGACCTCCTCGGCACGCACCCCGGCATCGGCCAGTAGCTGTCCAATGCTGACGCCGATGCGTTCGAGCAGCGCGGCGATGGCGCTCTCGAAACCCTGCCGGCTCAGCTCGACGCGCAGATCCGGCTCGATGCGCTGGAAGTCGATGGCGAAGCGCTGCTGCTCGGTCAGCTCGATCTTGCCCTGCTCCACCTGCATCGCCAGCCAGTGCCCGGCGCGCTGCTCGATCAGGCGGAACAGCCGATCGATGCCGGTGGGATCGACGATGTCGTAGCGCATGCTCTGCAGGGCGCGCTGCGACGCCGGGGCGTAGACCGCGTTGATGGTGTGCCAGGTGGCGAGGTTGAGGTGGGTGCTGGTGGGCATCGGCGCATCGCTCTTCATACGGCTGCCATAGCCGAACAGCGGCATCACCCCGTGCAGGCTGAGCTGCTTGTCGAAGTCGGTGCCGCCGATATGCACGCCACCTGTCGCGAGGATATCCGCCTGCCGGTCGTCCACCGCACGGCGCTCGGGCGCCAGACGCACCAGCGAGAAGTCGGAGGTACCGCCGCCGATATCCACGATCAGAACACGCTCCTCGCGTTCGATGCGCGACTCGTAGTCGAAGGCCGCGGCGATCGGCTCGTACTGGAACGACACCTCCTTGAAGCCGATCTTGCGGGCGGCAGCTGCGAGGGTGTCCGATGCCTCGCGGTCCGCCTGCGGGTCGTCGTCAACGAAGAACACCGGCCGCCCCAGCACGACTTCCTCGAATGGCCGGCCGGCGGCCGTCTCGGCACGCTGCTTGAGGGTGCCGAGGAACAGGCCAAGGATCTCCTTGAACGGCATGGCGCTACCGAGCACGGTGGTTTCGCTTTTCAGCAGCTTGGAGCCGAGCAGACTCTTGAGCGAGCGCATCAGCCGGCCTTCGTAGCCTTCGAGGTATTCGTGCAGCGCCTGGCGACCGTAGACCGGGCGGCGCTCTTCGAGGTTGAAGAACACCACCGAGGGCAGCGTCGGCTGATCACCCTCGAGGGCGATCAGCGGATCGGCATCCGGCCGCCACCAGCCGACCGTGGAGTTGGAGGTGCCGAAATCGATGCCGCAGGCGCGGGCGGGTGAAGCATTGAGCATGGCGTGGTCCGCGGGTACAGAAAAAACGGCCGCGCAGTGTAAAGGAGGTGGTCCGCCGTTGCAGGCCTATCGTCGGTCAACCCCTCGCCGGCCTTGTCCAGATGAAAAAAATGCCCGGCCATTGCTGGTCCGGGCACAAACCCCATGACGCAACGTGTATCAGGCAGGCACCGCGTCCGCACCGGGCGCTGCGGCGGTCATCCCCGCCGTCATGCGTTTGGCATCGGCACAGAAGGTCCGCGAGGCCTGGAACAGGAACACCATGGTCAGCAGCAGCGACGCCGGAATCAGATACATCGCCCCGTGCAGCCCTTCGGCACGGAAGGCCTCGGCCATCTCGCTGGCGCCTGCCGCGAGCATTGCCGCCTCGGCGAAGTGGTCCGAAAGCAGCCCCACAACCACGGTGCCCATGCCGCCACCGAGCAGGTACAGACCGGCGAAGAACAGCGCCATGGCCGTGGCCCGCAGGCGCGGTTCGACGACGTCCTGGATCGCGGTATAGACGCAGGTATAGAAGTTGTAGGAGAACAGCCAGCCGATGCTGAACACCGCAACGAACAGACCCACGTCGATCCGCCCGGCGAGCAATGCGTAGCCGGTCGCGAGCGTGGCGACCAGCATGCTCACCGCGGCGAATACCAGCCGGCCACGGGCAAAGCGCTGATGGATGCGGTCAGCGACCCAGCCGCCCAGGGTCAGCCCGATCAAACCGGTCAGGCCGACGATCACACCGGTGGCGACCGAGGCGTTGACCAAAGAGACCCCGTGGTAACGCATCAGCAGCGGCACCATGAAGGCGTTGCATGCGTAGGTGGCGAAGTTGAACGCCAACCCGGCCAGCACCAGCCACCAGAAGGTACGAATGGCCAGGACTTTGCGCACCGGCTGCTGCACCGGCTCCTGCGAGACCTTGACGGTCTCCGCCGCACCGCGCTTAGGCTCGCGGATCAGGAAGATGAACAGCGCCAGCACCAGCCCCGGCACCGCGGCGATGAAGAAGGGCGCACGCCAGCTGCCGAAGAACTCGACCATGGAGCCGATGGTGAAGAATGCCAACAGCAGTCCCAGCGGCAGGCCCAGCATGAAGATGCCCATGGCCCGTGCCCGCTTGTGTGCCGGGAACAGATCGCCGATCAGCGAGTTGGCGGCCGGCGCGTAGCTGGCCTCGCCGATGCCGATGCCCATACGCACCAGCAGGAAGCTCCAGAAATTCCAGGCCAGCCCGTTGATCGCCGTCAGGCCGCTCCAGGCGGTGAGCCCCCAGCCCATGATCTTGCGCCGCGAACCGAGGTCGGCCATGCGCCCCAGCGGCAGACCGGCAATGGCGTAGACGATGGTGAAGGCGGTGCCGATCAGGCCGAGCTGGAAGTCGTTGAGGCTCCATTCCAGACGAATCGGCTCGGCGATGATCGCCGGGATGGTGCGATCGAAGAAGTTGAACAGGTTCGCCAGAAACAGCAGAAACAGCACGCGCCAGGCGTTGGAAGCTTGGGTGGAAGGCTGCATGACGTCGGTCTCGATTGTTCTTATATTCCGGCCGCAGACCAGCCGGGACTCGACGATGACTCTAGAGTCTGTACCTGATCCTGTCTCCGAACATCAGCCTCGCTTATGCCGCGCGATGGTCAGCGGGCACGCCAATCGGCCAGCCATCCCAGACTGGCCTCGCTGCCCTGCTCGCCCGGCTTGTATTCCGCGCCCAGCCAGCCCTGGTAGCCGCTGGTCTGCAATGCCTGCAGCGCACCCGCAAAGTCCACTTCGCCGCTGCCCGGGGCGCCGCGCCCGGGGCAATCGGCGAACTGTACGTGACCGATACGCCCGGCCAGCTGGGTGATGCACCCCGGCAGGTCCAGTCCCTGGCGGGCCATGTGGTAGAAGTCCAGCTGCGCCATGCAGTTGGGGTGGTCAACCCGCTCCAGCAACGTCGCCAGATCCGCCGCGCTGTTGACCAGAAAGCCCGGCATGTCGAGCGGGTTGATCGCCTCGCAGAGCACGCGGATGCCGAGCATGTCGAAGGCACCGGCGGTCTTCCACAGGTTGTGCTCCAACGTCTCCAGCGCCAGTTCGCGCTCAACGCCCTCCGCCAGTCGGCCCGGCAGCACGTTGACACACGCCGGGCGCGCCATCAGTGCGTAGGTCAGCGCCTCCTGCAAGGCATTGTCGAAGGCTTCCTGCCGCTCCGGCACGGCCGCCAACCCGGGACCGCCCTGCATCAGATCGCCGGCCGGCAGGTTGATCAGCACCAGTGACAGGCCGGCGCGCTCGAGTTGCGCGCGCAACTGGATGGCCGGCACCTCATAGGGAAACTGGATTTCCACGCCATCGAAGCCGGCGACACGGGCGGCGAGGATGCGCTCGGCCAGGGGCAGCTCGGTGAACAGCAGCGAGAGGTTGGCGGCGATCTTCACTGGTCGCCCTCCCGGTACATCTCGACCAGCGTTGCCGGATCGCGCTCCAGGTTGCCCTGGCTGCCGTGCAGGCGCATCAGCTGCGCGGCCAAACCGCTCAAGGGGGTCGCCGAGCCCTGCTCGCGGGAGAGTTTCACTGCGGTGTCGAGATCCTTGAGCAAGGTGCGCACGTGCCATTTCACCGGCTCGAACTCACTCGCAGCCATCTGCGGGGCAAGAATCTGCAACGGTCTGGAGTCAGCGAAACCGCCCGCCAGTGCCGGCGCCAGCAGGCTGGCATCGACCCCGGCGCGTTCGGCCAGCGCCACCACTTCGGCGATCACCAGGGCATTACAGGCGACGATCATCTGGTTGCAGACCTTGGTCACCTGCCCGGCACCCACCTCACCCATATGGGTCAGACGCTGGCCCAGGTTCATCAGGATCGGCCGCACCCGTTCGACGTCCTCGGCGCGCCCGCCGGCCATGATCGCCAGCGTGCCGGCTTCCGCGCCGGCGGTGCCACCGGAGACCGGCGCGTCGACCCAGCGCATGCCACTGCGGAATTCCAGCTCGGCGGCCATGTCGCGGGTCGCTGTCGGCTCCAGGCTGGAATGGTCGACCAGCAGCTTGCCGGCCTTGCCGCCCTCGGCGATGCCCCCCTTGCCGAACAGCACCTCGCGCACGGCGGCGGTATCGGCCAGGCACAGCAGCACGATGTCGGCCTCGGCACAGAGCTCGGCGGGGGTCGCCACGGCCCTGGCGCCAAGTTCGATCAGCGGCTGGCACTTGTCGGGCGAGCGGTTCCAGACGACCAGCTGATAACCTGCGGCGAGCAGGCGGCGACACATCGGCAGGCCCATCAGACCGATACCGGCGAAGGCGAGAGTTGGCAGATCGGACATGGACGTCTCCTTGGCAAACAAGGCCCTGATTCTAGCGCCGCACCATCGCGAACGGCCATGTGATCCGCCTTCGCTTCACGCCGACGAGCCGTACATCGAGACGACCGACGAGCAAATCGCCAAGCCAACCGGAACGATCCGCCCTCGTGCGCCTCTGAAGGAAGCTCCGAGGCCCGGCCTCATCACGCCACTCAACCACGCGCCCTGCTGCGGCGCGCATTCGAACAGATCGCAGGAAGTACGCAATGGAATTAGTTCAGATCATCGTCCTGGCCATCGTGCAGGGGCTTACCGAGTTCTTGCCGGTTTCGAGCTCGGCTCATCTGATCCTCTTCCCACACCTCGTGGGCTGGGACGACCAGGGACTGGCATTCGACGTGGCGGTGCACCTCGGCACGCTCGCCGCCGTGGTCTGGTATTTCCGCCAGGAGGTGTTCGGCATGACCCGCGACTGGTTTACCTCGCTCGGACGCCGCGAGCGCGTCGGCGACAGTCGGCTCGCCTGGGCGGTGATTCTCGGCACGATTCCGGTGGGCATCGCCGGTCTGCTGTTCAAGGGCTTCATCGAAGTGCACATGCGCTCACCGCTGGTGATCGCCTGGGCCACCATCGGCTTTGGCATATTGCTGTGGTGGGCGGATGTGGTCAGCCGGCGCACCGCGCAACCGCGCGACGAGCACAGCCTCTCCTGGAAGGACATTCTGCTGATCGGCTGTGCCCAGGCACTGGCGCTGATTCCCGGTACCTCGCGCTCGGGTGTGACCATGACCGCCGGCCTGCTGCTCGGCTTGTCGCGCTCGGGCGCGGCGCGCTTCTCTTTTCTGCTGTCGATTCCGGTGATCGTGCTCGCCAGTGCGCTGAGCACACTGGATCTGGTCGAAGGCGGCGCGCCCGTGGATTGGCCGGCGATGGGGCTGGGCGTGGTGCTGTCGGCGGTGAGCGCCTATCTGTGCATCCACCTCTTCCTCAAGCTGCTTGAGCGTGTCGGCATGCTGCCATTCGTGATCTACCGACTGATACTCGGTGTCGTGCTGCTGTTGCTGTTCAGCGCTGTCTGAGCAGCCCGCCGCGAATGCCCTGCCGCAGTGATCCGCGGCAGGGAGGTCGAGGTTCGGCCTCAGGTCTGGGGCAGGTCGATGAGCAGTGGCCCGAGCAGAACCACGGCCAGACGCGCCTCGACCAACATCTTCTCGCCAAGCGGTGCATTGCGCGGGGGCACGGTGTCCGGCGAGCTAGCCTCTATCCGTGCAACCTCCCTGAAGGAATGACCATCCGCCCAGACCATCGTCGTTTTCCGCCGCTTACCGCCTTTCACATTCGTATCCCTTGCCCTGCGCGGGTGGCACTTTGCTGATATTCGGCCACTACAGATTCCTTAGGTATGGCCGCTGAAAAAAGTTCGCCGAGCGAGCCGATTTCCTTGCCTGGCGCCGCGCCGAGGCACGGATGGCGCTTTCCCTTGCCGCGATGTGCCGCAGAGGTTCTATAATCCGCGCGCTTTTTCCGCTATTGAACCGGAGAACCCTCAATGCTGAAGCGCTCCCTGGCAGCCGTCGCCGGCCTTGCCCTGTCCCTGTCTATTACGGCCACCCATGCGGCTGAAACCCTTCGGGTTTCCGCCATCCCCGACGAAGCACCGACCGAGCTGATCCGCAAGTTCAAGCCGCTGGGCGAGTATCTGGAACAGCAACTGGGCATGCCGGTGAAATTCACCCCGGTGTCAGATTACGCCGCCGTCGTCGAATCCCTGGCCTCCGATCGCCTCGACCTCGCCTGGCTCGGCGGTTTCACCTTCGTCCAGACCCGCCTGAAGACCGGCGATGCGATCCCGCTGGTGCAGCGCGAGCAGGACGAGCAGTTCACCAGCAAGTTCATCACCGCCGACCCCGAAGTCAAATCGCTGGCCGACCTGAAGGGCAAGACCTTCGCGTTCGGCTCGGTGTCCTCCACCTCCGGCAGCCTGATGCCGCGCTACTTCATGCTCAAGGATGGCATCGAGCCGGAGAAGTACTTCAAGCGCATCGCCTACTCCGGTGCCCACGACGCCACCGCCGCCTGGGTCGAAGCTGGCAAGGCCGACGCCGGCGTGCTCAACGCCTCGGTCTGGGACAAGCTCGTTGCGGCCGGCAAGGTCGATACCGATAAGGTCCGGGTGATCTCCACCACCCCGCCCTACTACGACTACAACTGGACGGTACGCGGCAATCTCGATCCGGCGCTGGTCGAAAAGATCAGGGCAGCCTTCCTCGCCCTCGATCCGGCCAACCCGGAGCACAAGGCGATTCTCGACCTGCAGGCCGCCTCGCGCTTCATCGAGACCAAGCCGGAAAACTACAAAGGCATCGAGGAGGCTGCGCGCGCGGCCGGCCTGCTGAAGTGACGCCACGTTCGCGTCGCTCATGAACAACTTGCAAACCACCCAGACGCCGGACCATGCCGCAGCGCACGGCCCGGCGCTGAGGCTTGCCGGTGTCGATCACACGCATGCTGGTGGCCAGCTGGCGCTGCGGGGCATCGACCTGGCGGTCGCACCCGGCGAGCGCGTCGCCATCATCGGCCCGTCTGGCGCCGGCAAGACCACCCTGCTGCGTCTGCTGGCCACGGCACTCAAGCCCGCCAGCGGCGAAGTCGAGCTGCTCGGACAACGTCCCTGGTCGCTCACCGCCGGAGCTCGCCAACGCCTGCGCACGCGCATCGGCCTGATCCACCAGGCGCCGCCGCTGCCACCTCGGCAACGCGTCATCACCGCGGTGCTGGCCGGTCGTCTCGGCCAGTGGTCGCTGGCGAAAAGCCTGCTCAGCCTGATCTACCCACTGGATCGCCAGGGCGCTGCAGACGCACTCGGTCGCCTGGACCTGGCGGACAAGCTGTACATGCGCTGCGATCAACTCTCCGGCGGTCAGCTGCAGCGCGTCGGTATCGCCCGTATGCTCTACCAGGGCGCGGATCTGATCCTCGCCGACGAACCCGTTTCGGCAATGGACCCGGTGCTGGCCAGCCACACGCTGGGCCTGCTCAACCGAGAGGCACAGCGGCGCAACGCCACCCTGCTGGCCAGCCTGCACGCGGTGGAGCTGGCGCTGGAGCACTTCCCGCGCATCATCGGTGTGCGGGACGGACGCATCCTGTTCGACAAACCGGCCACCGAAATCGGCCCGGGCGAACTGGCTGCGCTGTACGCCAACGAGCAGCTCGAACACACGCCGGCATCGGCACCAGCGCCGCGCGTGCAGCTGAACATTCCACGATGCTGAACCCCGCGCCCGTTCCTCGCGACCCTGCCGCCACCTCTCGCCTGCTGCTGACACTGCTGGCCGTGGTATTGCTGTGGCCAGGCCTGCGGTTGAGCGAGCTGGATCTGGGCGTGCTGGTCGATGGCAGCAACGCCGATACCATGGGCAGCTTCGTCTCGGCCTTCTTGCCGCCGGAACATGGCGGCGAATTCCTCGTCCTGCTCTGGCAGGCGACGCTGGAAACCCTGGCCATCGCCACCGCCGGCATGACCCTGGCGCTGGCCATCGCCATCCCTAGCGCCCTTCTCGCCACCCGCGCGCTGTCGCTCTCCGCCCTCAGCCGAGGCGGCCGTCCGGCCTGGTGGACGCATGCCCTGCGCTGGCCGGTGCGCGGATTGCTGATCGTGCTGCGCAGCATCCCGGAAATCCTCTGGGCGCTGCTGTTCGTCCGCGCCGTCGGCCTCGGCCCAACGGCCGGCGTGCTGGCCATCGCCATCACCTACGCCGGCATGCTCGGCAAGGTCTATGCGGAGATCTTCGAATCGGTCGACCCGCTACCGGCCCGCGCGCTGCTCGGCGGCGGCGCATCGCGGCTGCAGGCGTTTTTCTACGGCGTGCTGCCGCAGGCCACCGGAGAGATGCTGTCCTACAGCGTCTACCGCTGGGAATGCGCGATTCGTGCATCGGTGGTGATGGGCTTCGTCGGCGCCGGCGGCCTGGGTCAGCAGATGGATCTGTCGATGCGCATGTTCGCTGGCGGCGAGGTGGCCAGCATGCTGTTAACCTTCCTCGCCCTGGTGCTGCTGGCGGACCTGCTCAGCCGGCTGCTGCGCTGGAGGTTCGCATGAGGGTGCTGTCGCGCCTGCTCATCCCGCTGGGTCTGCTCGGTGCCGTGGTGGCAGCATTCGCCTTCCTGCAACTGGACAGCGCCGCGCTGCTCAGCCGCGACGGCCTGACCCAGATGGCTGCCTACGCGTCAGGCTTCATGACCCCGGACCTATCGGCCAGTCATCTGCGGGCGATCGCTCACGGCACGCTGGAAACCCTGGCCATGTCGGCCATTGGCACCCTGCTCGCCGTGCTGCTCGGCCTGCTGCTGGCGCTACCGGCGGCCGGGCGCTTCGGTCTGCTCGCGCAAGCGGCGTCGCGGCTGTTGCTCAATGCACTACGGGCGATTCCGGAACTGGTGTGGGCGGCGCTGATGGTGCTCGCCGCTGGCCTAGGACCGAACGCCGGCACCCTGGCGCTGGCGCTGCACACGGCCGGAGTGTTGGGGCGGCTGTTCGCCGAGGCGCTGGAGAACACCCCGCCGCACCCCGCCGACGCCTTGCGCCTGGCCGGTAGCGGCCGGGTCGCCGCGTTCTGCTACGGCACCCTGCCGACTTTGTGGCCGCAGCTGGTGGCCTACACGCTGTACCGCTGGGAGAACAACATCCGCATGGCCAGCGTGCTCGGCTTCGTCGGCGCCGGGGGCCTCGGCCAGATGCTCTACATGAGTCTCAGCCTGTTCCAAGAAGCCCAGGCCTCGACAGTGATTCTCGCCATGCTGACGATGGTGCTGGCGGTGGACAGTCTGAGCGCCTGGGCCAGGCAGCGCTGGGTAAGAGGCTAATCGTCGCGGCCGACTCCGTTGACTTTTGTGAACTAATTCACCGAACATCCGTGATGTCGTTTTGGAATCATCAAGGATGATGAAGTGCCGGCCCTACCGCGCCAGCTGTCTACGTTAAGAACCGTATTGGCATTGCTGGCAATCCTGCTCGATCCCTTCGGCCTGACTACGGCCACCGATGGCGCATCGTCCCGCCTGCTCAACCAATTGCAAGCCAACGCCTACGGCGATGCCGGCGCCAGAGAGCAAATCGCCGTTGTCATCATCGACGACGCTTTTCTGCGCCAGCGCGAAAGCCATTGGCCACTGCCCTACGGCGAACAGAGCAAGCTTTTCCGCCAGCTCCTGGCCTATCGGCCAGCCGCGGTCATGGTTGACCTGATGTACAGCTATGACCACTCCCGCGGACGCAACAGCGATAGCAGCCGACTCCTGTCCAACGTGTTCGAACGCTATCGAGCTGCCGGCGTGCCGCTGTATCTCGCCAACTCCGGCAGCACTGAATCCAACGCCCTGCCGATCTTTACCGAAGTCAGCGAGCCGGCACTCGTGAGCTGGAGCGGTTATGAAGATCAGTATCCGCTGGCAGCCGAAACCGCGTACGGCTGGATGGACAGTGCGGCCTTTGCGTTGTACCGAAGCTACTGCTCACGCCATGCCTGCCCGCCGCTACCAGCAACGGCGCAGCTCGCCGGGGAGCAGCCGCCGATCGCTCTGCAATGGGGCGGTGACCCGGCGCGAGAGCAGCGTCTGGTGAGCGACGTCAGCCAATGTGCTTCGTCATCCGGACTCTGGAGCAGAATTCTTAGCCAGATTGCTCAGGCAGTGTTCTGGCGCATCAGCGCTCCTGCGGAAGCACGCTGTCCGTATCACCTGACGATTACCGCGAGTGCTCTGGCTACGACCGTACCGGAGGAGCGAGCCTTGTTGCGAGAGCTGCTTGGCGATCGCCTGGTTTTGGTCGGTGCCTCGATCAGCTCCGCCGAGGACCTCACCAGCTCCCCAGTTCACGGCAAGCTGCCGGGCGTTTACGCCCACGCCATGGCGCTGGATAACTTGATCGAGTACGACCAGAAATACATCGCCGCACCACCCCAGCTGTTGAATACCGAAATCGATGTCCTGGACCTGCTCGAGTTCTTCTTTGCCCTGATCATTCTCTGGTTTCACTCGGCCCGCGCAGGACTATCGCCCAAGCATCGCCTGGCGTTCGCGCTCGGCGCGACGCTCTGTCTGCTGCTAATCAGCCTGCTGCTTTATCACTTGCGTGTCTCTCCAGTGAACATCCTTGGCTTGTTGCTGCTGATTGGCGTGCTATTGCCAGAAGAACCGGAATGCCCCTCCCTCCCCTCGACCAGCACACGAAAGGAGTCATCATGCGCACACCCCTCACCCTGCTCTGCGCCCTGCTGCTCAGCAGTACCAGCTACGCGGCCGGATTGACCGTCGAGCAATACACCAACGATCCCATCGCCCTCCTTGATGCGGAGGGTCGTTTGCTGAAGAAGGTTGCACGCGCCGAGTTACCCGCCACACCACTGGCCGCACAGCAGTGGAATGACGATCTTGAACTGGTGCAGGTCGAGGTAGCCGGGCAGCTGGTCTGGCTGGACGGTGTGGATGTCCGCCTGAGTCAAGGCAAGACCGTGCCAATGCCGTGTGCAGCGCTACCCAAGGCCCGCGCAGAAAGCGCAACCAATCTCTCCACCATTGGGTACGGGGCCGGCTGTGCGAAGAACTGATCTATTGCCTAAGCCGGCCGCATTGGCGTCGGCCCTACTGCTGGCTTGTCTCGGCGGATGCAGCACGCTCAAAGGAGCACCCGACGCGCTGATCAATCTTGCCGGGCAAAGCACACAAAGCAGATTCCAGGGCAAATACCTGGAGCAGGAGGAGGTTCGCAGTTACTTCCGCCTCGATCCGCAACACACCCAAAACCTGCGACTTAGCTATGACGGTCGTAACCTGCCAGCCAATGAAATCCGCCAACAGAACGTAGTGCTGATACCTGCGCTGCAGAACTATCTGCAAAGCATCGTCGAACGCCTCGCCAAGGGTTGGCCTGGTGAACAGCCACAGTTGCGGATAACGGTCACCGACAGTTACTCGTTCGGGCCATCAGCCGACCCGTACGGCAATCTCTACGTGCCGCTCGGCATGCTGGAAAGCGTAGAAAGCGAGGACGAAATCGCGGCGATGCTGGCCCATGAAATGAGCCATGTGCTGCTGCGTCACCATGATCGCCGCCAAGCCTTCAACGAGCAGCGCGAACTGCTGACCAACATTGCCACTACCGCGGTCATTGCGACGATGGTCGCCGACTCTCGTCTGGATCGCGGAGCATCGAAGTGGAAGGTGGTCAGCAAGAATCCGCAAGCCACGCAGAGGGCTATCGGCGATACAGTGCTCTACACCTCTCTCGCCAACACCTTTTCGGACAACGTATGGAACACCGCCTGGGGTCGTGCCCAGGAAGACCAGGCAGATCTGCTAGGTACCGATCTGCTAATCCGCGCGCATTACGCGCCGCGCGGTGCCAGCCATAGCCTGCAGCGACTCAGCGACTTTCAGGGCAAGCAGGAACCCCTCATGGCCGGTTTCATACAGGCTAGACGGAGCGCGATGCAGGATTCGCTGCAGCGCCTCGACCTGCACGGCTTTACCCAGGAGATCAACACGTTCGTCAATCAGGGCCTGATGACCACCGTCAGCGCAGTCGGCCAACACCTCACCCGCTCACACATGTCAGCCCAGCGTCGCGACGACGACCTGCGCCATTATCTGCAGCGCGAGTACGATGCCGAGCGCTACAACCGGGTGAATAAACGGAACTGGCTTACAGTCCGCAACGCGCCAAGCGTGAAAGCCTCACTGGACGCGTACAGGAACGCCTACGGAGCCAATGAAGCCCTGGCTCAGAAGAATCTCAAGGATGCCCGAACCTTGGCCGAGCGAGCCCTCAAGTCTCCGGTGGCTAACCAGCCAGGCATTCGTCGTAGCCTTTTCAACGTCCACATGGCAACCGGAGACAAACGTCGTGCGCTGGCACAGCTCAACGCGATCAAGGACTGGTCGCTAGCGGGACCGGAAGTCTACGAACAACTGGTTCACTACCATCTGAACAATGGCGATGCAGGTGCAGCCCTTGCGACCATTGAACGGGCTGAACGCCACCTAGGTTCACAGGAACAGTTCATTGTCGAAAAGATGCTCGCCCATAAGCTCAAGAACAATGAGAGTGAACTGCGCGCACTCAGCGAAAAATGCAAGCAGATGCCAAACCGCAAAGAGGTCTGCAAGAAGCTCGGCTAAACCTTCGGGTGCGGGCTGGCTCCACACCTGGCGGCTCGCGAGCCTCGCCCCTTTTCAGTGCAGTGCAGGTTTGCCGACGCGCTCCTGCACCAGCACCCAGGGTGCGACTACCACGGCCCACAGGTCGGGATCGCGCTCCAGCCAATCTTGCGCCTGCTCGGCAGGCATCTTCGCCAACTGGCCGCTGGTCAGCCAGGCGGCCACCTTGGTCTGATCGTCTTCGGCTACTGCCACCGCCACCTCGACCAGATCGGCCTCGCCGGCCACCTGCAGCAACGCGCCGCGGGCAAAGAAAGGTTGCAGTTCCTGCCAGGTGATCGCTGCGGTTTCGCCCAGCAGCTTGGCATAAAGAGTGCTTGCGTCGTCGGCCATGGGACTCGTCCGTAACGAAAAGGGCGCCATGATACCCGCGCCCCAATTCCCATCAAACGGTTGAATCTGCCGGCTGTGCAAACGGAGGAGACACTTCTACACTGTGCCGGTACAGTTGCCGGAGCGTTTCGGGATGTTCGCCTCTTAACGGCTCTCCGGCCCGCAGGATTCAAACAATAACGATGCAAGTGGAGCACTTATGAAGACCAAGCAGCGTCTTTCGAAAATTTTCCTGGCAATGGCACTGACCGGCGCAGCCAGCTACACCCTGGCCGCCGATACCATCCGCATCGGATTGGCAGGGCCGGTAACCGGGCCGGTGGCGCAGTACGGGGACATGCAGTTCATCGGGGCCGAAATGGCCATCGAGCAGATCAACAAGGCCGGCGGGGTGAACGGTCAGCAACTCGAGGGCGTGCGCTACGACGACGCCTGCGATCCGAAGCAGGCCGTGGCGGTAGCCAACAAGATCGTCAACGACGAAGTGCAGTTCGTCGTCGGCCACCTCTGCTCCAGCTCCACTCAGCCGGCATCCGACATCTATGAGGATGAAGGCATCCTGATGATCACCGCGGCGTCCACCAGCCCGGACATCACCTCCCGCGGTTACGAGCTGATCTTCCGCACCATCGGCCTGGACAGCCTGCAGGGTCCGACCGCCGGCAACTTCATCGCCGACCACGTCAAACCGAAGAACGTCGCGGTCATCCACGACAAGCAGCAGTACGGCGAAGGCATCGCCACTGCCGTCAAGCAGACCCTGGAAAGCAAGAACGTCAAGGTCGGCCTGTTCGAAGGCATCAATGCCGGCGACAAGGATTTCTCCTCGCTGATCGCCAAGCTCAAGCGCGAAGGCGTCGACTTCGTCTATTACGGCGGCTACCACCCAGAACTGGGTCTGCTGCTGCGCCAGTCCAAGGAAAAGGGGCTGAATGTACGCTTCATGGGTCCGGAAGGCGTCGGCAACTCGGAAATCTCCGCCATCGCCGGCCCGGCCTCCGAAGGCATGTACGTGACACTGCCGAAATCCTTCGACCAGGATCCGCGCAACAAGGAACTGGTCGAGGCCTTCAAGGCCAAGAAGCAGGATCCGAGCGGTCCGTTCGTGTTCCCGGCCTATGCTGCGGTTCAGGTCATCGCCGAAGGCATCGAGAAAGCGGGCAGCACCGACACCGACAAGGTCGCCGAAGCGCTGCGCAGCAACAGCTTCGATACCCCGACCGGCGTTCTGGAGTTCGACGAGAAAGGCGACCTGAAGAACTTCAACTTCGTCGTCTATGAATGGCACCAGGACGGCACCAAGACCGAAGCCAAGTAATTTCCATCAGCCTCGCAAAGCCCACACTCGCTTGTGGGCTTTGTTTTAGCGGGCGGCCCTGCCACAAGCACCGGGCCGCCTTGCCATACCTGTAATCCAGCGAGCGGCCTGAACAGCAGGCCCGCCTCGAACCGGCGCCGTGCGTGATCCGCAGGGGGCCGTACCGCAGTGGCGCCGCGCCAGGGTGGGCGGTGTGTTCGACGTGGGCAGCGCAGCCAGACCGGATGGAATTGCAGGGACTTCGGAGAGCAGTGATGCCTGAGCTTTACCACTACCTACAACAGCTGATCAACGGGCTGACCGTTGGCAGCACCTACGCGCTGATCGCCATCGGCTACACGATGGTGTACGGCATCATCGGCATGATCAACTTCGCCCACGGCGAGGTGTACATGATCGGCTCGTATGTCACGTTCATCGCCATTGTCGGCCTGTCGATGATGGGCCTGGACGCCCTGCCCATCCTGATGATCGGCGCCTTCGTCGCGGCCATGATCGTCACCAGCGCCTACGGCTACAGCATCGAACGGGTCGCCTATCGCCCGCTGCGCGGCAGTAATCGGCTGATCCCGCTGATCTCGGCGATCGGCATGTCGATCTTCCTGCAGAACGTCGTGCTGCTGGCCCAGGACTCCAAGGACAAGGCCATCCCCAACCTGATGCCGGGCAATCTGGTCTTCGGCGAAAGCACCATGAATGGCGTGGTGATCTCCTACATGCAGATCCTGATCTTCGTGGTCACCTTCGTCGCCATGTACGGCCTCACGCTGTTCATCTCCCGCTCGCGCCTGGGCCGTGCCTGCCGCGCCTGCGCCGAGGATCTGAAGATGGCCAACCTGCTGGGCATCAACACCAACGGCATCATCGCCCTGACTTTCGTCATCGGCGCAGCTCTGGCTGCCGTCGCGGCGGTGCTGATCAGCATGCAGTATGGCGTGATCAACCCGCACATCGGCTTCCTGGCCGGCATCAAGGCATTCACCGCCGCGGTTCTCGGCGGCATCGGCAGCATCCCCGGAGCCATGCTCGGTGGTCTGGTGCTCGGGGTGGCCGAAGCCTTCGGCGCCGACATCTTCGGTGATCAGTACAAGGATGTGGTGGCCTTCAGCCTGCTCGTGCTCGTGTTGCTGTTCCGCCCCACCGGCATCCTCGGCCGCCCGGAGGTCGAAAAGGTATGACCGGCAATCTTCGTACAGCCTTCTTCAGCGCCCTGCTGGTCATCGCCGTGGCGGTGCCGGTGTTCGGCCTGAAGCTCACCACCGTCGGCATCCGCGTCGAAGTGCATGGCGCCGAGGCGAGCACCTTCTGGATCATCGCCGCCTGTGCGGTTGCCATGTTCGTCTGGCAACTGTTCCGCACCCATCTGGCCGCCGGCTGGGCGGCCAGCCCGAGCCTGCCGAGCGTGCCAGCCGGTGCCGGTAGCTTCCTTACCCTGCCGTCGACCCAGCGCTGGGTCATTCTGGGCCTGATCGTGCTCGCGCTGGCGTGGCCGTTCTATGGTTCGCGCGGCGCGGTGGATATCGCCACCCTGATCCTGATCTACGTGATGCTCGGCCTCGGCCTGAACATCGTCGTGGGATTGGCCGGTCTGCTCGACCTCGGTTATGTCGGCTTCTACGCCGTCGGCGCCTATACCTACGCGCTGCTCTCGCATTACTACGGGGTCGGTTTCTGGACCGCGCTGCCGATCGCCGGGGCGATGGCCGCACTGTTCGGCTTCCTGCTCGGCTTCCCGGTCCTACGCCTGCGCGGTGACTACCTGGCTATCGTGACCCTCGGCTTCGGCGAGATCATCCGCATCCTGCTGCGCAACATGACCGATCTCACCGGCGGCCCGAACGGCATCAGCGGCATCGAAAAACCGACGCTGTTCGGCCTGTCCTTCGACCGCCGCGCCGCCGAAGGCATGCAGACGTTCCACGAGTATTTCGGCATCGCCTACAACTCGGTGAACAAGGTGATCTTTCTCTACCTGATCGCCCTGCTGCTGGTGCTGCTGACGCTGTTCGTGATCAACCGTCTGCTGCGCATGCCGATCGGTCGCGCCTGGGAAGCCCTGCGCGAAGACGAGATCGCCTGCCGCGCCCTGGGCATGAACCCCACCGTGATCAAGCTCTCGGCCTTCACCCTCGGTGCGACCTTCGCCGGGTTTGCCGGCAGCTTCTTCGCTGCACGCCAGGGACTGGTCTCGCCGGAGTCGTTCACCTTCATCGAGTCGGCGATCATTCTCGCCATCGTCGTGCTGGGCGGCATGGGCTCGCAGCTCGGGGTGATCCTCGCCGCCATCGTGATGATCCTGCTGCCTGAGCTGATGCGCGAATTCAGCGAATACCGCATGTTGATGTTCGGCGCCCTGATGGTGCTGATGATGATCTGGCGTCCGCAAGGCCTGCTGCCGATGCAACGCCCACACCTGGAGCTGAAGCAATGAGCCGCCCGATTCTAGAAGTACGCGGCCTGATGATGCGTTTTGGCGGCCTGCTGGCTGTCAACGAGGTGGGGCTGAAGGTACATGACAAGCAAGTGGTATCGATGATCGGCCCCAACGGTGCCGGCAAGACCACGGTGTTCAACTGCCTGACCGGCTTCTATCAGCCGACCGCAGGGGAAATTCTCCTCGACGGCACGCCGATCCACGGCCTGCCCGGCCACAAGATCGCCCGCCAGGGCGTAGTGCGCACCTTCCAGAACGTCCGCCTGTTCAAGGACATGACGGCGGTGGAAAACCTGCTGGTGGCGCAACACCGCCACCTGAACACCAACTTCCTCGCCGGTCTGCTGAAGACGCCGGCGTTCCGCCAGAGCGAACGCGAGGCCATGGAGTTCGCTGCACACTGGCTGGAACAGGTGAACCTCACCGACATCGCCAACCGCCCGGCGGGCACCCTCGCTTACGGCCAGCAGCGCCGCCTGGAGATCGCCCGCTGCATGATGACGCGCCCGCGCATCCTCATGCTCGACGAGCCGGCCGCCGGCCTGAACCCGAAGGAGACCGAGGACCTCAAGGCGCTGATCGCCATGCTGCGCGACGAGCACGGCGTCACCGTGCTGCTGATCGAGCACGACATGAAGCTGGTCATGAGCATTTCCGACCACATCTACGTGATCAACCAGGGCACCCCGCTGGCCAACGGTACGCCCGAGCAGGTCCGCAACAACCCGGACGTGATCAAAGCCTATCTGGGAGAGGCGTAAGCATGCTGACTTTCGAAAACGTCTCGACCTTCTACGGCAAGATCCAGGCCCTGCACGACATCAACGTGCAGGTTGAACAGGGCGAAATCGTCACCCTGATCGGCGCCAACGGTGCCGGCAAGTCGACCCTGCTGATGACCCTCTGCGGCACGCCGCAGGCGGCCAGCGGCAGCATCCGTTTCCAGGGTGAAGAGCTGGTCGGCCAGCAGACCTGCGACATCATGCGCAAGGCCATTGCCGTGGTACCCGAGGGGCGGCGGATCTTTGCTCGCCTGACCGTTGAAGAGAACCTGTCCATGGGCGGTTTCTTCACTGGCAAGGCCGATTTCCAGGAGCAGCTGGACAAGGTGCTCGGCCTGTTTCCGCGGCTCAAGGAACGCTATCAGCAGCGCGGCGGCACCATGTCCGGTGGTGAACAGCAGATGCTCGCCATCGCCCGCGCGCTGATGAGCAAGCCCAAGCTGCTGCTGCTCGACGAGCCGTCGCTGGGACTGGCGCCGATCATCATCCAGCAGATCTTCGAGATCATCGAACAGCTGCGCGAGGATGGCGTGACCGTGTTCCTGGTCGAGCAGAACGCCAACCAGGCGCTCAAGCTGGCTGATCGGGGCTATGTGCTGGAGAACGGCCACATCGTCATGCAGGGTAGCGGCGAGGATCTGCTGACCGATCCGAAGGTGCGCGACGCCTACCTGGGCGGCTGACACCGCAACCATGCTCGACGAACGAAGCCCTGCCAGCCGGCGGGGCTTTTTCGTTTTCAGCCATCCCCATCGCGTCGCCAGACGAACCCGGGCGCTGCGCGCGCAGTCGAACACCCGCTATTCTTCGTCGAACCGCCTCTTTCACCTCATGCCCGTCAAGGAGACCTCATGATGCGCCACTGCCTACTCGGCCTGCTCATGGCTGCCAGCGCTACCGCCAACGCCGCGGTACAAACCCAGGAACTCCCCTATACCGCTGCCGACGGCACCAAGATGATCGGCTATTACGCCTACGACGACGCCATCGAAGGCAAGCGCCCCGGCATCGTCGTGGTGCACGAATGGTGGGGCCTGAACGACTACGCCAAACAACGCGCCCGCGACCTCGCCGAACTCGGCTACAGCGCTCTGGCCATCGACATGTACGGTGAAGGCAAGAACACCGAGCACCCCAAGGACGCCATGAGCTTCATGCAGGCCGCACTGAAGGACGCCGATGCGGCCAAGGGCCGCTTCAATGCCGGGCTGGACCTGCTCAAGGAGCAGGCCCAGACGGACGCCGAAAAGCTCGGCGCGGTGGGCTACTGCTTCGGCGGCAAGGTGGTGCTGGACATGGCGCGCCAGGGCGTGCCGCTGGACGGCGTGGTCAGCTTCCATGGCGCGCTAGCCACCGAAACCCGCGCCGCGCCGGGCAGCGTCAAGGCGCGCGTGCTGGTTGAGCATGGTGCCGAAGACAGCATGATCAGCAGCGATGACATCGCCGCGCTGAACGTCGAGATGGTCAAGGCTGGCGCCGACTACCAGTTCGTCAGCCTGCCGGGGGCCAAGCACGGTTTCACTAACCCCGGTGCCGATGCCCATCAGAAGAACGGCCTCGACGTGGCCTATCAGAAAGCCGCGGACGAACGCTCCTGGCGCGACATGCAGCGCTTCTTCGAGGACACCTTCGGCAAGTCCAACCCCGCTCCGGCACAGTGACCTTCGATCCCTCACGCTCGATTCGTCCCGGCGGCGCGCCTGCCGCCGGGGCTCGTGCTAGCATTGCACGCACAACTCAGCGTCGAACACGAGTCATGGCCGAACACGACTTCCGCTACACCCTGCTCAACCCCGCCCACACGCTCACCGAATGCCGCGCACTGGCGCCGGGCCGCTATCAGGTCACCGGTAATGGCGGTTCGATTCGCAGCGGCGACACCCTGCTGGTAACACTCAAAGGCAGCCGCGACCTTTCCCAGCGGCTGACCGTTGAAAAGGTCCGTCACCTGATCAACCCGCCCGGGCAATGGATGGCCGTGGCCAGCGGGCCGGTATTTCGCGAGCTGGCAATCCATAACTGGCAGGTCGACTGCAATGGCTGCGGCAAACAGCTGGACTTCGAGTTCGCCGTCGACGCGGCACTCGGTGCAACCGCACAGGCCCCGGCAGCCGAAGCCCGGATCGCCGAACTTGGCTGGGCCAGCCGGGACGGTCAGCATTTCTGCCCTACTTGCAAGGGAGCTCGATGATGCACCGCTACACCCTCCCGTTGCTCGCCATCACGCTGGCCGCCTCCGGCTGCGCCGTGGAACCGCTGACACTGCAGAACGATGTCACCTATGTCGCCGAGTGGATCGGTGATGATGCGGTGGTCGGCCGCACGCCGGTTTCGCTGACCCTCTCGGCCGAGCGCGCCTACGGCAATGCCGGCTGCAACCACTGGTTCGCCAGCTATCACCTGGAAGGTCAAACCCTGCGCTTCGAGAACATCGGCAGCACGCGCAAGATGTGCATGCCAGAGCTCATGGAGCAGGAGCAACGCTTCCTCGATCTGCTCAGCCGAGTCGAGCGCTGGGACGTATCGAACATCGACCAGTTGCGCCTGTGGCCAGCAGAGGGCGCGCCGATCCGCTTCTGGCCCGACCAGAACTGACGCGCCACAATCGGGCACAGCAGCCAGCGCTGCACCGAATCCGAACGCAGACCGTTACCTCGACCCGCCGACCAATCGCAACAGCGCGACCGCCGCCAGGCAGATCGCGCCCTTGGCCGGCCACCGAGACTGAAACGAAACTGGCACACGCAGTGCATAGACTCTAGCGACCAGTTTCGGGGACCTCGGTACAGGCAGGCCGGGAATCCCCTCTTTTATTCGTAACGCCCGACGGCCGCTCACTGAGCTGCTCACATACCGCGGTAGATCTCGCGACGGAAGATCAAAGGTCTCGGGCCAAGGTAGATACCAAAGCTGGCAAGCCCCCGACTCGCCTCGAGCCCCTTGCCCCGCCAGTCATACCAGAGCCATTGCGGCACATCCGCAAACCCGATGCGTGCCTCGCCGGTGGCTTCCGGCTTGGTAATGATCAGGCTGCCTTCGTACCCGATCTGTCCGCCGTTGACCTGTAGATCCACACCCGCCAGCTCGCCAACCCGCTCAAATGCCTGCGCCTCCCCCCAGACTGGAGCGCTGCAGGTATCACCCTCTTCAGGACGAAAGATGCTCGACGCCTGCCAGCTCTCGATAACCCAGGGCAGGCTCAGATCCTGCAGCTCGGAGCCGTGGCCGTTGCCGATGCGTAGCCGGCCCAGGCGAAACTCGCTATGGTCCAGGACAGCCTCGGCATGCTGGCAAGTGCTGCCGTTGCAAACATCATCCCCATCGGTTAGCTGTTGCGCAGTGAAGCGAAGAAGAATCTGAAGCGGATGATCAGCGGCATCCGGTTGCGTAGCGCGACCGTAGCGTAGCCAATCCGCACCCCAGGTATAAGTCCGCTGCCCATCACCGTCGTTCTTCCCGCTCTCGTTAGGAGCGAGGCCTTTGATGGACTGCCAGGTCAGCGCCTCCGGCATGCCCTTTCCCTGGTCCAGTCGAGGGGTGAGGTCCAGATTCCCGCCAGCCGCCAACCAACTCGGGGCTGGGCTGCTAGCGAAGCCCCAGAAGCCATCGAAATCGTAGTTCTCGGTGCGGTACTCCGCCCCGTCGGCAACGCCGTAGCCGGTGATCGTCAGCGCAGGCGGCGTAGTCACGGCGACTGGCTGATCCTGATAGCTGAACACGCCGCACCCCGCCTTCAGCGCGCCCTCGATTCTTGCCTTCAGGTATCGCGGGATGAACCGCCCGATCGGAGCCGAATCGCTGGCTGGCACTGCCACGCCGAGATAGGGAGGCGGCTCGACGCGCAGGCGAAAAACGCCAACCTCCGAGAGCGCAACATCCTGGACAACCGTTCCATCCCAGTTCGCTGGCGATCCGGATGGCAGATGATCGTAGTGCCCGTCTACCGGTGCGAGTACCCGTCCAACCACCCCACCGATAAGCGGAGAGGGGGCTAACACCACCGGGCGTAGCTGCAGCTGATCCTGTCGATAGTTTCTTGTCGTGCTCGCCTTACAGATTTCGCCATCGGCACGCCAGGTTACCGGTCTGATCGTTGTTGAAAACGCCTGCCCAACCTTTCGGAACACATCGCAGCTGCTGTCTCCCGCCGAGCAGGTCTGCGATGGCTCGATGCAGAACCCCGCCGGCGTAGAAACGAAGTCATCGCTGCCGCTCATCGGCCCGCTGTCACCCTCCTCCGCGCTGCCCGGATAGTAGGCGTTGAGCAGCATTCGGCCGGCTTCGGCGTAGTTCACGTCGAGCGAGGTGGCGCCGTTCTGATCGAAACGAAGCGCGAACGGCCGAGCCTCTGCAAAGTTCTGCCCGACCGATTCGGCATTCACCTGAACTGGTTTCGAGCTGTCCGACAGCTCGCTGACTGACGGAGTGACGAAGCTGCTCCAGAAACGCACCTCACGCGTGCTGTCGGTGAACGCCGGCTCGCAGCGTGGGCTTCCTTCGTCACCGACGTCGATGACCGCACGCATGGGCACAATTGACTGCCCGCGACCGGCCTGCATATCCGGAACATCGAAGATGAAGCCGCTCTGCGCGAAGTTCAGCAGGCAGTCGGAAGAAAGCGGCGCATCGCCAATGCGGCAAAGTGTCGATCTAAGAGCATCGGGCTCTGAAGCGTCGACGGCCAAGGGCATCTGCAGCTGCAGCCCCTGCAGCTTAAAGGTCCCGACGCCAACTCTGAGCGTCTGCTGGTTGCCACCGAACCAGCCCTCCCCCCTGAGGATTACCGGCACGTCGCCCTGGTAGGGCTGGCAGGTGCCGGGCGGGGCGTTGGTACAGGCCATGAGCGTGACCGTTTGGGGGCTGCAGGTATGCGCCAAGGCACTGGTGGTGAACTCGAAGTGATCAATGCTTGCTGGCGTGCCACACCAATGGCGCGCTGCCATCTGCCTCTTGTAGTCATCTATTGTCCAAAGCCCTTGCTGTAACCGAACCTCGTCGATCGATCCGACCAGACCACTTGGATTACCTGCGATGATAAGAGGCGCAGTGTCGTTCGGAGTTGAACCAAACAAGAATGTCTCACTGGATACCGACTCGGCAGTTCCATCCAAATAGAGTGCCCCTTCTAGCCTGTCTATGCCTAAGAAGACGACCGTTAGTTTGAGGTGAAAGCCTACATGGACCCACTTACCAATCGGGAGTGGACCAGATTCAACCGTCAAAGCCCTTCCGCCGAACCAGGTAGGTGCTCGCGAAGTTAGTAACAACCGCCGTTGGTTATCTAACTCAAGCCTGTATGTAGCTCCCTTCGTAAATACGGCGACGTTACCGCTCGGCGTTGCCTCCACCTTGAGCCAGAAACTCGCACTCAATTCACGCTTGAGATCAAGTGAGTCGTGATCTCGTACCCATACCGCGCTTGCGGGCGCATCGAATCGCCCATATCGACACGTACCTTCGCCCAGACGATCCACCGGCCAGGCTGGATCAGCCCCGGCGGTAACCGCCCCGCCAAGTACCTGGATGTCGAATGCCCCCCGCCCAGTGTTCGCCGGTATGCCCCAGTTCGCCTCGTCGAAGCGCAGGTAGAGCGGGATGTTCTCCGAATCCTGGCAAAGATCGCCTTGAGCAAAGGCTGAGGCGGCCACCTCGTCGTAGGTAATGGTGTCCTTGACCTTGGTATCGATGCTGCCTTCGGCTGTTAGGGCGCCCTCTATGTGGGCGCTGGGATTGGCGGTGACATCGCCGGTCACATACACCAAGGCATTGATATCGTTCTTGGTGCCGATGCTCAGATTGCCGCGCACGACAATCAGCAAGTCGGACGCCGAGCCGTTCGGGTTGATTCTGCTATGCGGCGCGAGCTCGAGATCGCCATCGACGAACATCCGCACAGGCCGGCCGGCCGTTACCGAGATGGTCTTGCCATTGTCCAGCTTGCCAGCGTTGTAGAAATAATCCCCAGCCGTGGCGTACGCCGCGCCGCGGGAGGGAAAGGGACCGTAGGCCTGGCGATCCATTACGGCAAGGTCTAGTGTCGAACCTGTGTCGGGCGTTGCGTCCTGGGGAAAGACATTTGAACAGAGCGCCGCCGACGCGGTTGGGCTGCCCAGACAGGCAATAGCGAGCAAGCAGAGCACCGCGAGCGACGATGTTTTCACCCGCACCCAGCCCGCCAGTCTCCGCCAGCTGCCCCGTGTTCTCTCGGGCATGTCAGTCATCCTTTTCCACGACGGCACTCAACTGCCGATACACATAATCCGGGCTGCCCGGCGAGGCGTATTGTGCGCTGGCCTGCAGCGAGATGAAGCGCAGGCTACGGTCTTCCTCAGGCAGGGAAACGGTAGTAGCGGACTTGTCGCACTTCACCTCTACCTTGAAGCCCTCCAGCATGAACTGATCTTCACAAGAAAGATCGGCCATTGCCCTATGGATCCCCCACTCAATCCCGGCCCGCGCTGCCTGATAGGCCCGCGCCTGCTGGATCGCCATGCTGCTGGTGGCGCTCTGGGTTGAGGACATCCGCGCCATGGCCGCGACCGCGCCGGCGATGACGATAATGACGAACATCGCGGCGACTAGCCCGAAGCCGCCCTGGCGACCCTGTAGGAAGGAAGAATTAGGGCGCATTATCGACCTGGACCTGCTGCAAGAGGGTGATGGTTCCGCCAGCGCCAGTCAGTACCAGTTTGAGCGTCACAAGGCCGTTGCGCGTGTTGTTGCCGGGGTCGTAGCTGAACTCGCTCTGGCCGCAATCGACACGATCGACCAAGGTGGCGGCACCGGAATAATCAGACGCGGCCAGTTCGCCAAATTCAGCGCGCACCAGCGAACCATTTCGGCATCGATAGCCGACGACCCGGTCGGCCAGAAAAAACCGATGTTGCGGAGAGGCGAACTCGAAGCGGAAAGCCGAGAGGTCAGCCTCAAGCACGCCGTTCTTCCAGGTGAAGGACTTGGGTGAAATCGGCGAAACCGCCCCATCGACGGGCCCGGGGTGCCCGACGAGCGAACCGGTGTTATAGATAATCAGCCAATGCTTGTTTTCTCCGCTATCTGCCGGCGCTATCGGGCTGAGGATATCGATCACGCAGCGGCCGGATGTCTGCGTACAGGCCGGAGGATCCTGACGTGGCCCATCGGACACAGGCAGATTGGCCCGATAGCGTCCTGCGGCCGCAATCGGAACGAGCCTGATTTCATCGCCCGTGTTGGCTACAAGGACGGAGTTTGGTACGGCTAGCCGAATGTCGCGCGCCATCCGGTTGAGCGCGATCGCCGCCCGATCGGTCAGTTCGGCCCGCTGACTATTGTCGGCGAAGCCTAGCAACGGCCGCGACATGACCGTACCGACCATCACCGCAACGAGTCCGGCCAGCGCGATCACCATGATCAGCTCGACCAGCGTGAACCCATTGGTACTGCCGACGGTTTGCCTGAAGCCCTTGCGGGAGAATGCCAAGCCAGCGCCCGCAAAGGGCGCTTCTCGCCGACTGTGCTGGCGCCCCGGCGCTCGCATCAGAGGCATAGGTCATTCCCCGCCGCATCGTACTCGCCGTAGCAGGTGCGCCAACCGGAGAGCTGTAACGACTGGTTCTGCGGATCGGTCACCGTCACCTCGATGCGGGTGGCGTCAACACCGTTCAGCTTGGCAGCACCATCGACCGACAGCGCGACCGAGTAGCCGGCCAGTTCGTTAACCGGTTCGCCAGCAAGATCCCGCGGGGCAGCGGGCGATTGCGCCGCGCTGCTCAACTGCGCGTAGGGCAACGCCAGCGCCGTCGACAGATAGCTTTCGGCGATCATCACGCTCTGCTGGCGCAGCAGCGGATCGGCCGAGCGCGCGGTGATGCTGGCCATGGCGGAAAACAATGCCGCTGCGGCGATGCCGATGATGACGATGGTGATGATCAGCTCGACCAGAGTCATTCCGCGTTGAGGTCGGATCACGGCTGGTACCTCGGCCCCGTGACGCGGCCGTAGGGTGGAAAACCGCGCAGCGTTTTCCACCGCGGATTCAGATTATGACCGGTGGCATAAGGCACGCTCGTGGATGGGTGAAGCGTCATCCACCCTACGTTGAGGCCCGCTAGGCTGTGGAGGCAAATGGCGGCGACGTTTAATGCGCATCGAAGCAATGACCGGAGCGTACCGATACTCTGCTCGTTGGGCTTCGCAGGCTCAGCCCAATCTACGGTCCGAAACCGAGTCACTGGCCCACCTCGATAAAGCCGGTGGCGGAGTGAACGGTGAAGGTATGGCTGCCAATCGTGGCCACACAACGCCCGCCTGGGCAGGCTTCGTTTACGCTACCGAGGGAGTTGAAATTTATGGCGAGTGTTTTAGTGACAGCAACGCCAATCGGCAGCGACTTAACGTAGTCGATCCCGACAGACATGACACCGCAATCACCGCCGCTATAACTTAATGAATATCCAGAAGCATCGATTTGAAAGGCAATCGGGCAACCACTCGCCACAGCCAATTTCTGCCCATAGCGAACAGTCGAGAGTGCCTCCTCAAAATAAAAGCGTTCATCGAAATTCTTTCGATCAAAAAAGCGCGGAAGAGCCACGGCGGAGATGATTCCGAGTATCACGATTACCATGATCAACTCGACGATCGTAAAACCAAGTTGTTTAATCATTGGCCGACTCTTTCATCAAAGCGGTGGCAGTCTGGAATCAACCACCCTCTGGGAACTGCGCAACCCGGCCAGAGCCGGGTTGCGGTATAGCAGCGTATGACTGCACTCCGCCGAACCAAGGCGAAGTCGCTGCCAGCGGCGGGTTGCACCCGCCCTACATGGCTATGCTTTCGATTGACTTCAAGCCCTGACATCTCCAGTCATCGATAATCACTGAGCAGCACATGTTTTATTAACGTTTCCAGTAATATTTCCGATCGACGCGGGCGTGGGAGATGTGGCCGGCGCTACAGGCGCAACAGCATTGGAATATGTAAAGGAGCATGCCCCGAGCTTGATAGTGCCTGCAGTTGAGGTGTCGAACTCACTGCTCAATTGGGCAGCAGTCAGAATCGAACTTTGGTCAGCATAACCGTATATCAAACTAATCTTCTGCCCTTCGAGTTCGACTTCACCAGTCGCCCCAGTCTGATTTTTAGCAAGAGCTGCGGCATGTACGATACCGCTTGCCGAACGAACGGCACCTTGCGCTGCAGCTATGGAAGAATAACGCGCATCCCCACTAAAATCCGCAAACTTCGGCAATGCGAACGCCGCCAAAATCCCCAAAATAACAATCACCATAATCAACTCAATCATGGTGAAACCGCTCTGCTGCTTCTTCATAGTTGTCGCTCCTTGTTTATGAATCATTGAAAGTTGACGAAGACTTCGCCGGTATTGGCGTTGTATTCGATGACGTCGTCGCCGCCATCGAGGTTGTAGGTGAACAGGCAGCGCGTGCCGTTGGCCGTGGCGGTGAATGCTGGATTGGTGCCGATCAGGCTCTGCGAGGACGCCTGTAGCAGGTTGCTCCAGAGGTTGCGGCATTCATCGGCGGACATGCTGGTGTTGGCGAGCGGAGTGCCGCTGCGTTCGGTGCCGATGGGCCAGCCAGCCGCATTCACGTCCATCGCGCCGTTGCCGTAGCCCTGTACGTTGATCTGGCAGTTGCCGGCCAGGCAGGCATTGCTGCCGCCGCCGCGATTCAGCTCGTACTGGCCGCGCACAAGCGAGACGGCGGATGTGAGCGCACCACCGGCGCTGCGTACGCTGGCGCGGTGAGCGTCCTTGGCCGAGTCGATGAAGTGCGGCAAGGCCACCGCGGCCAGGATGCCGAGGATGGCGATGACCACGACCAACTCGATCATGGTGAAACCCTTGTGTCGTTGCATCGTGCCTCCGTGGCTCCTGTGGAATGTCGCGATTCGTATGCCCATCAACCCCTCCCCTGCGCCGCGCTACCCAGCTCCCACATCGGCAAAAACACGCCCAGCGCGAGAACCAGCACCATCACGCCCATGGCGACGATAAGAATCGGCTCGATGGCGTCGGCCAGCTGCTTGAGGTCGTAATCCACCTCCTGCTCGTAGAAGTCGGCGACTTCGATGAACAGGTCATCCAGCGCGCCGGTTTCTTCGCCGACGGCCATCATCTGCAGTACCAATGGGGTGAACAGGCCGGAGTTGTGCGCAGAGCGGGTCAGCGCTTCGCCGCGTTCTACGCTTTCGCGGATGCCGAGAATCGCCTGGCCGATATGCTGGTTGCCGACGCTGGCGCTGTTGATCGAGAGGGTCTGCAGCAACGGCACGCCGGCCCGATACATCATCGCGAAGGTGCGGGTGAAGCGCGCCAGGGCGATGCGCTCGAAGATGCCGCCGACGATGGGCAGGCGCAGCTTGATGCGGTCCCAGCGCAAGCGCCCGGCGTCGGTTTCGATCCATTTGAAGAACGCGTAGAGCCCACCAACGATGCCCAGCAGTAACAGCCACCAATAGTCGCGCATGAAGTTGGAAGTGCCGATCAGCACGCGCGTGGCCCACGGCAGTTGCGCGTGGAACTGGGCGAAGACCTTAGCGAACGCCGGGATCACCAAGAGATTTATGACACCCAGCGCCACCCCCATGGCCACCAGCACGAAGATCGGATAACGCGTGGCCTGCTTGATGCGCTTACGGGTCTCGCGCTCCAGCTCGAGATAGGCAGACAGCTGCTTGAACGCCTGGTCGAGCTGGCCGGTGTTCTCACCGACGCTGACCATGCTGACAAACAGATTGTTGAACACCTTGGGATGCGCGTTCAGCGCCACGGCCATGGACTGGCCGCTTTCGAGGCTGGCGCGCACGTCCTGCAGGATGCCGCGGAAATACAGGTTGCGATTGGATTCGGCCAGGCCGCCGATGGCGCGAATGATCGGCACGCCAGCCTTGTTCAGGCTGTACATCTGGCGGCTGAAGATGATCAGTTCGTCCAGATCGACACGTTTGCGCCGCAGCTTCTCGCGCAGCACGGCAAACACGTCGACGCTATCGGCCTGGGCACGCTCCGCATCGATGGTCAGCGGCGTGATCTGCCGTGAGATCAGCTCGCTGGCCACGGCGTCGGCACTGGCACCTTCCAGCGCGCCGCTGACCCGCGCGCCACGCATATCGCGGCCGGTGTAGCGGAAGCTAGGCATCGCCGGCAGCCCCCCGTTGGCGAGCCGGGCCGGTCGAACACGTCATGCGCCGCAGCATCATGCCGCCACCTCATCATCGGCGAGCGTCGCGCAGACTTTCAGCACTTCCTCGAGGCTGGTGACCCCGGCGATGGCGTAATCCAGCGCGCAGGCCGCCAGTGGTCGATAGTGCGCCTGCTGGCGCGCGGCCTCGGCGAAGCCTTGCGGATCACCCCGACGAAGCGCGGCGATCATCGGTTCGTCCAGCTCGAGCAGTTCGTAGACGCCAACGCGGCCGGCGTAACCGGAGTTGTGGCAATGGTGGCAACCGCTGCCACGCTTGAAGCGGTAGTCGCTGAGCGGCGCGTCGTGCAGGCTCTGCAGCCAAGCCAGCTGGCGCGGATCGGGCGTGTCGTCCTCCATGCAGTTCTCGCACACCCGGCGCACCAGACGCTGGGCCAGCACGGCGTTGAGCGCGGTGGCGACGAGGAACGGCTCGACGCCCATGTCGATCAGGCGCATGGCCGAGGTCAGGGCGTCGTTGGTGTGCAGCGTCGAGAGCACGAGGTGGCCAGTCAGCGCGGCGCGCAGGCCGATCTCGGCGGTTTCCTGGTCGCGGATCTCGCCGACCAGCACGATGTCCGGGTCCTGGCGCAGCGCGGCGCGCAGCACGCGGGCGAAGGTCAGTTCGATCTTCGCATTGACCTGCACCTGATTGACCCGCGGCAGACGGTATTCGACCGGGTCCTCGACGGTGATGATCTTCTTTTCCGGGCTGTTCAGCTCGGAAAGCCCGGCATAGAGCGTGGTGGTCTTGCCCGAGCCGGTCGGGCCGGTGACCAGTACCATGCCGTGCGGACGCTGCAGCAGGCGGCGGAAGCGCTCGAGCATCACCGGCGGCATGCCGGTCCCGTCAAGCTGGAACATCGCCCCGCTCTGGTCGAGCAGGCGCATGACCACCGACTCGCCGAACTGCACCGGCATGGTCGAGACCCGCACATCGAGGTTGCGGTTTTTCACCCGGATATTGAAGCGCCCGTCCTGCGGCAGGCGCTTTTCCGAGATATCCAGGCCGGACATGATCTTCAGACGCATGACCAGCGCCGAGGCGACGCGGTGCTCCTTCATCACCTGCTCGTTGAGCACGCCGTCGATACGCTGGCGGATGCGCACCACGCCTTCGTCCGGCTCGATGTGGATGTCGGAGGCCTTCATCTGTACCGCGTCTTCGAACAGCGTCTGCAGCAGGCGCACCACCGGCGCGTCGCTGTTGCTTTCACCGAGGCGCGAGAGGTCGAAGTCGCTTTCCTGCAGCTCGCCTTCCAGCTCGCCGGCCAGCGAGGCGATTTCGCTGGTGCGGCGGTAAAGCTGGTCCAGGGCGCCGAGCAACTCGCTCTCACGCACCACCGCCGGGTGGACGCGCTTGCCCAGCAGGCGCTCGATCTCGTCCTGGGCGAAGATGTCTAGCGGATCGGTCATGCCCACCAGCAAGCCGTCGCCCTGCCGCGACAGCACGATGACACGGAAGCGCCGGGCGACCGCCTCGGGCAGGCTCTGGGTCAGCCCATTGTCGAATTTGTAATGCTTGAGTTCGACGAAGGGGATCTGCAGCTGCTCGGACAGGGCGCGCAGCAGGCGGCCTTCGTCGATGAAGCCGAGGTCGAGCACGGTGCGGCCAAGCTTGGAGCCGGTTCGTTTCTGATCCTGCAGGGCCAGTTGCAGCTGAGCCTCGCTGATCAGTCCGGCCTGGACCAGCAGGTCGCCCAGGCGGATCTTGCGTTGACGCATGTCTTGCTGGGTCATCGACCATCTCCCAGGGCGGCAGCCCGTTCGGCGGCGAAACGCCGTGCATTGCCATCCAGCCCCTGGCCACGTACGGCCAGCCGATAGCGTTCGCCGGCCTGGGTCGGCTGGTCGAGCTGCTCCAGCGCGATGGCCAGACCCAGCTGCCAGGCGGCTTGCTGCGGCTGTAGCGCGACCAGCTGCCGATAGAGCGCAGCGCTGCCCGACCAATCGCCGACCTGCTGCTGCAATGCGGCCAGCAGCGCGTGATAGCCCGGGTTGGCCGCAACAGCTGGCGAATTCTCTTCGAGGGTGGCGAGCGCCGCGGCCTTGTCGCCGTCGAGCAGCTGTGCCCGGCCCAGCAGCATGCGCAGTTCGGCATCCTCAGGCCGGGCCCGTAGCTGCCCAGGCAGCCAGGCCAGGAGCGCCTCGAGCTGGTCGCCAGCCAGGTAGGCCCGGGCCAACCAGCGCGTTGCCTCCGGGTTGTCCGGTTGTGCCTCGTGCAGCGCTTGCAGCAGCTCGACGGCACGTGAGTAGTTCTGCTGCTGCAAGGCCTGCTGCGCCTCGAGCAACGGGTCCGGCCGGTGGCTGCCGATACGCAGCGATGCCTGCGCGGCAATTTCCGGCGCGGGCACGGGCTCGACGGTCGTTTCGGTGGGCTGTCGCGCAGGTGGCACAACCTCGGCGGTCACGGCTTCCGGCACGGTGCGGGTCACCCAGTCGGGTAGATCCGCTTGCACGTCGGCGGCTTCGGCCACCGGCAATTCAAGGGCCTCGCTCGTAACCGCCGGCTCGTTCGCTTGCCGCTTCACCTCCAGCCAGAGCTGAGCATGGCCACCGGCCGGCTCCAGGCGATCACGGATGTCGAGACGCTCGGTCAAGCCGAACAGCAGCACTCGCACCTCGTCGCCGCGAGCCTCGACACGCCAGGACAGGCTCAGCCCATCCTGTTCGAAACGTCCGCTACGCGCCTCACCGGCAAGCTCGGCACCAGACAGCCGCAGACTGACCGCGCCACCCTCATCGGTACGCTGGTAACTGACCGGGCGATTCAGCAGCAGCTGCAGCACGAAACGGCCTGGCTCCTGATGCGGCAGCACATCAAGCAGGCGTACCACGTCGACCGACGCCGAAGCGGGCACGGCTGCAGGCGCCTCGGCGCGTTCGGGCACCGCCGCCCAGCGTTTCACGGCAAGCCCGGCGCCGGCTGCCAGAACGACGACCACCGCCGCCAACACCGACCAGCGCCTGGCACGCGCCGACCGCCGCCGGCGTAGCGCCGCAGCTTCATCCACCGCTTGCATGCCGATCAGCGGCCCTTGCCCGCCGGATGCGGCCCCGCGGGCTTCCAGATCGCGCAGCATGTCGTTGACCAGACTCATGGCTGCACCTCGATCAGGCGCGAGAGCCAAGGCCAAACACCCAGCAACAGGCTCAGGGTGGCGACGCCGGCAGCCATCGCCCAGCGCAGTGGCGACGCGCTCTGCAGGAACGGGCGCGCCCCTTCGGTATCCGCCAGTGCCCTTTGCACGTGACGCCGCGTGATCCGTGGTCTCCCCTCACCGAAGGCGACCATCAGGCATTTGTTGGCGAGAATGTTGAGCAGGCGCGGAATGCCGCCGCTGCCCCGGGCCAGCAATCGCACCGCGGCAGGTCCGAACAGCGGGCTGCCCTGATAGCCGGCCACCGCCAGGCGCTCATGCAGATAGCGACCGACATCGCTGGCATCGAGCGGCCGCAACCGGTAGGAAAAGGTGATGCGCTGGCGCAGCTGGCGAAAGCTCACATGGCTCAGCGTCTCGTCCAGTTCTGGCTGACCGAACAACACCACCTGCAACAGCTTGCGCTGCTCCGTCTCCAGGTTGGTCAGCAAACGCAGGGCCTCCAGCGTTTCCGCGGGCAGCGCCTGAGCCTCATCGATCAACAGCACGGTGCTGCGTCCGGCGGCCGCCAGCTCGATCAGCCGGCGATGCAACGCACTCAGCAGACCGTGATCGTCCAGACGCTCGACATGGGCCACATGCAGCTCATGCGCCAGTGCCTGACGCAACGCCAGCGGGCCGAGCGCCGGATTCGGCAACCAGGCGACCTGATAGCACTCGGCGTCCAGCCGCTTGAGCAGCTCGCGGCAGAGCAACGTCTTGCCGGTTCCGACCTCCCCGGTCACCTTGATGAAGCCCTCGCCTTCGGCCAGCGCCACGCGCAGCAGGTTCAGGCAGGCCTGATACGGCGGCAGGCGCACCATGAAGCCGGTGTTGGGCGTCAGAGCGAACGGCTTTTCGCGCAGCCCGAAGAATGCCTCGTACATGCGCCCTACCTGACCTGGCGGAACGATTCGGCGCTGCGCCGCAGCTCGTCGAGCCAGACCTGATCATCGATCACCTGCGGGCGCATCAGAATCACCAGCTCGGTCTGCTGGAACGCCTTGCGTTGCTGCTGGAACAGGCCGCCGACGATGGGCAGCTTGGACGCCCAGGGAATGTTGGCATCGTTGTTGGTATTGCGGTTCTCCAGCAGACCGCCTATCACCACCACCTGACCGCTACGAGCGCGCACGATGGAATCCGACTGGCGCGTAGTAGACAGCGCCAGCGGCAGGTTGAAGACATTGTCGGAGCTGCCCAGCTGGATGCTCTTGTTCTGGTCCTGTACGCGGCTGACGGTCGGCCGCACATGCAGCGTGACCTGCTCGTGCTCGTCGATCTGGGGCGTTACGTCCAGCGAAATACCGGAGAAGAACGGCGTCAGGGTGATGTCCAGGTCGGGCGCGGTGGTACCGCCGGCGAGCGACGTGGTGGTGGTCGAGACGTCGGTGACGAAGAACTCGTCGGTGCCCACCTTGATCACTGCCTTCTGGTTGTTCAGCGTGGAAATGCGCGGACTGGACAGTACCCGCACATCACCCTGGGTCTCGAGCAGCTGCAGCACACCGCTGAAATCGCCGACGCTGACTGCTGCGCTGAACACGCCGCCGACGTTGTTCACGCCACTCAGCGCGTCGCCCTGCACGCCCAGGGCAAACTCGGCGTTGCCCATCGATCCCAGCTGCGCCCAGTTGATGCCGGACTGGAATCCGTCGGAGAGATTCACCTCGAGAATCTTGGTCTCCAGAATCACCTGGCGCTGCAGATTGCGCTGGGCCTGCTGCAGGAAGCGCTCGACGCTTTGCTGGTCGCGGCTCGACGCGCGCACCACCAGCAGGCCGGCCTGCGGATTGACCACCACGCTGTTGCCAGCCTCGCCGCCGATCATCATCGCCACCACCTCGCGTACTTCACTCCAGAAGTCGACATTGCTGCTGGTCAGCAGCTGGCTGGCATTGACGGTGCTCGAAGTGGTGCTGGTCGTGGTGCCGCCTGCACCCGTGCCGGTATTGTCGCTGGTCGTGACCTGGCCGGAGCTGACCCGCGTATCGCTCATGCCCTGGCGCTGCAGGTTGAGGTAGTTCAGGTCATAGGTGCGCGTCACCGCGGTATTGGCCTGGATCTGATAGCCGTAGCTGGTGCGGCGGTAGTCATAACCGTAGCTGTCACGCACCGCTGCCAGCACCTCTTCCAGCGTCACGTTGCGCAGGCTGAAGGTGATGTTGCCGGTCACGGCCGGATGCACCAACAGGTTCTGCCCGGCGTTGTCCATGAGACTGAGAAAGAACTCGCGGGCCGGCATGTCGTTGGCCACCACGTCGAAGCGCGGACCGCTGGCGAGTGCATCGCCCGCAATGTCCAGCGGCGGGATCAGCGCCGCCTGTACCGAAGGTGGTGGCACTGCCTTGGCCTGGCTCTGTTCCAGGCTCTGCTCGAACAGCCGATTGCTCTGCTCGTAAAGACGCTGATCGCCATCCTCGAAGGTCTGACAGGCGGCCAGAAGACAGAACAGGCTCAGCAAGCCGAGGCGCGGCAGAAAAGTCGGCATCATGGTCGGGTTTGGCTCGGGGTGACGATAGGCGCAACCAGACGCAGCAGTTGCCGCTGGCCGTCGCGCTCGATCAGAACGGAGTTGGTATTGATGGCCAGCAGGCGGGCCTCGGCCAGGCTGTCGCCGACTCGCAGCGAGCGGCCATTGAGAACGGCTCGCGCGCCTTGCGCGCCACGGAAGATCGCCTGCAATTGCAACGCGGCCGATGGCTGTTGTGCAGGCATCGCGGAGACAAGCGCCGCCGGCGGTCGCGTCGGATCAAGGGCGAATGCCGAAGCCGGCAGCAGGCACATCAGACAAACGAGGGGCAGAACTCTAGACACCGACCCACCCCGCATGGCGACTGAGGGTATGCAGTTCCAAGGTAATTCGCGCCGCGTCCGGGCCGGCGTCGTCGATTAGGTAGTCGAGGCTGTCCCAATGCAGGCGCCAGCCGCTGTCCTGCACCGCCTGCAGATAGCTGAGCAGGTCGAAATAACCACCCTGCAGCGTCAGGCGCAGACCGTGACGATAAAAGCCTGGCGCGGCTGAAGTCGCGTCGGCGTCCACCGAGGCGGCGCCCGGCAGCTCCAGCGGCGTGCTGAAGCTCTGCAGCCCAACCATCTGCAGCCGCGGCTGGCGACGCAACAGGTCCTGCAGCAGGACCTTCATGCGGGACGGCGACACGAGCGAACTGGTCTGCTCGTCGATACGTCGCAGGATCTGTTCGCGGCTGGCGTCAGCCGCCTCGATCGCGCGCTGGTAAGGCAGATTTGGATCGGCAGCCAGCCTCGCCTGTAGCTCCAGGCGCGTATTGGTCGCCTCCAGTCGACGGGCCTCCGCGAGGCGACGCTGGCTGTCCTCTTCAGCGATGCGCCGGGTCAGCGGATCGGCAACCAGAAGCACATAAAGCAGCGACAGCACGGTCAGGCCTACCAGCAAGCACAACCACTGCTCACGCGGAGCCAGCGCCTGCCAGCGTTGCCGCAAGCTATCCACGCGATCATTCATTCTCGCTCTCCTTGATGGCACGGGACGACAGGTGGAACAGCAGCAGGCCATCGTCTTCGCGCTGCAGGTCGAAGCTGCCGAACTCGCGTCCGCGCAGGGCGTCGCTGCGTCCCAGGCTTTCCAGGTAGAGCGGCAGCAGCTCCTGGTCCTGGCTCAGCCCTCTCAGCAGCATGTCGCTGCCTCCGGCCTGCAGGCGGATGCGCGTCAGCCAGAGCCCGCTGGGTGGATGGCGCTCGGAGAGCGCCGCGAGCAGCGGTGCGAAACCATCACGCAGCTGGCTGTCGAGCGTTTGCAGGTGCGTCGCCAGCGCTTGCAGTTGGCGGTTTCGCGCCTCGCGTTCCGCCAGCTGTTCCGGCAGCCGGTTGTCCAGCGTCGGCTCGCGATAACCGGCCCTGAAGGCCGTCAGCTCGGATTCGGCAGCCCGCGCCTGCTCCTCGGCCGCCTGTCGCGCATGCGCGCTCTGCTTCAGCATCCAGCCCTGCCAGGCCGCATGCGCCAGCAGCGCCACGAGCAGCGCGCATGCACCGAGCAGAATCATCCGCGGGCGCGGCCCACCCTGTGCGCGGCGTTCACGCTGATAGAGGTTGACGTTCTGCATCAGGGGGCGTCCTGCCGCAGCGCGGCGCCAACGGCGCCGAGACAGAAGGCCTGCTGCGCTTCGCTCAGATCCGCGGCTGGCTGGCCCGGGAACATATCGCGCAGATCGAGGCGCTGAAGGTTGACTGCCAACCCGCCGGCAAGCCCCTGGTAGGTCCGCTCGCCGTCCTGCTTCATGGGTAGAAGCATCAGCCGGTTGATGTAGCCCTTGCCGAGCTGACTCTCGAAATAGTCGAGCGAGCGCTGGATCTCCAACGTCATGCTGCCCAGCTCCTGGGCGGCACGGGCCAGGCCCTGCTCGATGCGCCGTGCCATGTAGAGATCCGCACCGTTCTGGATGCAGATCAGGCCTTCGCTGGTACGCAGACGCAGCAAGGCGATGTTGACGCCCTCGGCGCCGGCGAGCATGCCCAGGTTACGAAACGCCATCTCGGTGATATCGATGCTGGCCAGCCGCAGCCCCGCCTGTTGCACCAGCTCGACGCACTGCTGCATGCGGCCTTTGTCCAGCACCGCGCAATAGACCATGCGCGTACGCCCGCGATAGGCATCCTCCGGAAGGGCGAAACAGTCGATCACGACGTCGTCCAGCGACTGGCTGATCATGTCCTTGATTCGCCAACGCATGGCGTCACGAAGCTCCTGCGGCGGGACGTCTGCGGCCTCGAGCAGGAACAGCTGGTACTCGGATGGATGTAGCAGGAGATTGACCGGTAGCCCCTGCAGGGTGCGCTCGCTCACCGCCCGCTCCAGCAGCGCAGCGTGGGCATCGACCGGACCTTCGAAATATTCACAGCGCAGCAGCGCGGGCCGCTCCCCTGGTGAGCGCAACAGATGCGCCAGCGCGATACCTTGCGGTCCCGGCTCGATGCCCAGCGTGCCGGCCGGCTTGGACTTTCTGGATGAAGAAGAAAACAGACCCACCAATGGCTCCCCTGCCAGGACGTCAGGCTTCAACCGCCAGAAAACAGATGATCGATACGGATGACGTCAATAGATAGCATATTGCCATCTACCCGGACTCTAACAATATCCGGCGCACAGGTTCAAATATTGTCGTGAATCAAGCATTCGCCAAAGATGCGTCATTTCACCCGCGTCATTATGCGGGCGAGCCCGTCAACAGGCGAAAGGCGCTCTCTATGGACGGACTGTAGACGGTGACTTTGCAGGAGAAGATTCAGACGAACGGCAGCCGCCGCGGAGTCAGCTTATGGAGCCAGGTGCCTCAGGCGGGGGCAGCTAGAACAGACTGAGCTGCTCGAAGCCTCCACGCAGGTCGATCAGACGCACACCGATTCCAATCAACCGCACCGGGCGGGCGCCACGCGCGAAAGCGCCGGCAAGCAGCTCCGCGTAGTCGCCAAGCTCCAGCCCGGCACCGGCCTGTTCCAGCGTGGTCTGGGTAAAGTCATGGAACTTCAGCTTGACGAATGGCTTGCCGGGCCGATAGCCGCCGTCCAGCCGGGCCATACGCACTCCCAACTGCTGCAGCAGCTCAGGGAGGCGTTCGATACAGGCCGCAAGGTCAGGCAGATCGCGGTCGTAGGTCTGCTCGACACTCACCGACTGACGCCGGCTTTCCACTTGTACCGGACGCTCGTCTATGCCGCGCGCCAGCCCCCAGAGGCGCTCACCAAAGGCGCCGAACTCGCGGACCAGCGCCAATCTGCCCCACTCACGCAGGTCATTGCAGGTGTGGATTCCCAGGCGCCCAAGTTTCTCGGCAGTGACTCGACCGACACCATGCAGACGCTTCACTTCCAACGCCCGCACGAACTCCTCGACCTGCGTCGGGGTGATCACGAACAGACCGTCGGGCTTGTTCCATTCGCTGGCAATCTTGGCCAGGAACTTGTTGGGCGCCACGCCTGCCGACACGGTGATGCGCAACTGCTGCCAGACACGCCGACGGATGTCCTCGGCTATGCGCGTGGCGCTACCGGAAAAGTGCTCGCAGGCGGTGACGTCCAGGTAGGCCTCATCCAGCGACAGCGGCTCGATCTGCTCGGTATAGGTCCGAAAGATGTTATGGATCTCGCGCGAGGCTTCGCGGTAGGCCTCCATCCGAGGACGCAGGATCAGCAGGTCTGGGCAGAGCTTGAGGGCGTGGCCGGACGCCATGGCCGAGCGGACCCCATACGCGCGCGCCTCGTAGTTGCAGGTGGCGATGACGCCGCGCCTGTCCGCTGCGCCGCCGACCGCGATCGGCCGGCGCGCCAGACTCGGATCGTCGCGCATTTCGATCGCGGCATAGAAGCAATCGCAATCGATATGGATGATCTTGCGGGAACTGGCCTGACTCACGGAACCGCTACCGGAATGGAATGAACGAAACTTCAGCACGACAGGTCGTTAATGAAAGGGCAAGCCCCTTACCACCCGATAGTCGGAGGCTCAGATGAAAATCTTGTACGCAGGCATCATCACGCTAGGCAGCTTGTTCTCCGCGATGGCGACCGCCGATCAGGACATGATGAACACGCAGCCGCAAGGTACCAACATCCAGCAGCAGAAGCACGGCGACGACCAGATGCACGACAACAAGGATGGCGATAAACAGCGGATGAAGGAAGAAGTCCAGGACGACTGGCGCGACGACGCCGAGAAGCGCCGCGAAAGCGACGTGATGAAACCGGAGCAACGCGGCTAAGCAACCCCATTAAAGCTCTAGCGGATAGGGCTGTATCAACGCCTTGCCATAGCCCTCAATGAATTCCGGCGGCATGCGCTTGGGCCTGCCGCTGGAAAGCTCGATGCAGACGAAGGTGGTCTGAGCGCGCAGCAGCGTCGCGCCGTCGGCGGGCCTGATCAGCTGAAAACTGCGCTTCATCTTCAGGCGCTGATCGGACTCCGAAATCCAGGTGCCGAGCTGTAGCTCATCGCCTTCATAGGCCGCGGCGAGGTAATCGATTTCATGGCGCAGCACCGCCATGGCCCGGTCGAGCCGCCGATAGTCGGCTATTCCCAGCCCCAGGCTTTGCGAGTGCTGCCAGGCGCATTGCTCCAGCCACGTCACATAGACCGCGTTGTTGGCATGCCCAAGCTCGTCGATATGTTCCACCTCGACTTGCAGGTCAATGATGAACGCCTGCGGCTGGTCCCAGCTCATTCGTCAGATACTCTTGATGACCGATGCGATGGCCTATGAAAGCGCAGCTGAGCCGGCAAGTCACGCCCGCTGCCGACGGCTATGACAAGCCATTCAGCCAACGCAACGCATTTTCGTCGCGCAAAACAAAAAGGGCCATCTCATGAAAGATGACCCCTTGAAGCCCAAAACGGGCAATAAAAATGGCGTCCCCTAGGGGACTCGAACCCCTGTTACCGCCGTGAAAGGGCGGTGTCCTAGGCCACTAGACGAAGGGGACGAAACCTTCGACGATTCCGAAATTTTGGAATCGCTGGCAATTTGGTGGAGCTAGACGGGATCGAACCGTCGACCTCTTGCATGCCATGCAAGCGCTCTCCCAGCTGAGCTATAGCCCCGGATTTATCGTCTCTCGACGCGCGATGTGAACATCGCTGAATAGTGGCGTCCCCTAGGGGACTCGAACCCCTGTTACCGCCGTGAAAGGGCGGTGTCCTAGGCCACTAGACGAAGGGGACGCAATCCCTTCAAGCGCAACCTGTATTTCTATAGCTACAGGCTGGTGGCAATTCTGCTCTTCGAGATTGGTGGAGCTAGACGGGATCGAACCGTCGACCTCTTGCATGCCATGCAAGCGCTCTCCCAGCTGAGCTATAGCCCCATCTCGAGGACGGGGCGCATATTAGGGGCGCCCCCCGGCAGTGTCAACAACAAATTTCGGCGCGACCGCAGTTTTTTTGGCAGCAGGAACAATTACTTACCGCCGACCAACGGTCGCAACACGATGCTGCCGAACCACCAAGCAGAATGGCGGTGCCTGAGTCGGCACCGCCTCGGCTCAGGCGAGGCTGGCCAGAAGCTTCTCCCACTCCTTGACTTCCTTCTTCGACGCCCCGCCAAGCAGCTCCAGCGCGTTGCGCAGGCGGAAGCGCGTCAGATCCGGGCCGAGAATCTCCATTGCATCGAGCACGGAGACAGAACTGGCCTGACCGGTAATCGCGGCGAACATCAACGGCATCACGTCGCGTAGCTTCAAGCCAAGGTGTTCGGCGACCTGAGTGACGCAGGCGGTGATGCGTTCCTTCTCCCACTGGCGCAGTGCCTCGAGCTTCCACAGGATCAGTTGCATGACCTGGCGCACCTGCGTGGCATCGAGCTTCTTGTGAGCGAACAATGCGGGGTCGAGCGGCAACGCACCGGAAAAGAAGAAGCCAGCCAATGGCGCAATCTGACTGAAGGTTTCCACGCGCTGCTGCACGTGCGGCGCGATCTGCATCATGTACTCGGGATTGAACGCCCACTTCTGTACTTCGGCAGCGAACTGCTCGACCGGCAGCTCGCGCAGCCACTGGCCGTTGAGCCAGGAGAGCTTCTCCAGATCGAAGATCGGCCCACCGAGCGATACCCGGTTGATGTCGAAGTGCTCGATCATCTCGTCGAGCGTGAACTTCTCGCGCTCATCCGGCATCGACCAGCCCATACGGCCGAGGTAGTTGAGCATTGCCTGCGGCAGGAAGCCCATGCGCTCGTAGAAGGTCACCGAGGTCGGGTTCTTGCGCTTCGACAGCTTGCTCTTGTCCGGATTGCGCAGCAGCGGCATGTAGCACAGCTGCGGCTGCTCCCAGCCGAAGTATTCATAGAGCTTGATCAGCTTGGGTGCCGACGGCAGCCACTCCTCGCCACGCAGCACATGGGTGATGCCCATCAGGTGGTCGTCGACCACGTTGGCTAGGAAGTAGGTCGGCAGGCCGTCGGCCTTCATCAGCACCTGCATGTCCATGCGATCCCAGCCGATTTCGACGGTGCCGCGCAGCATGTCCTGCACCTGGCACACGCCTTCGCTCGGTACCTTCATGCGGATCACGTGGGACTCACCGGCGGCGATGCGGCGCTCGGCCTCGGCTGGGTCGAGGTGCATGCAATGGCCGTCGTAGCGCGGTGTCTCCTTGTTGGCCATCTGCTCGGCGCGGACCTGGTCCAGGCGCTCGGCGCTACAGAAGCAGGGAAAGGCGTGCCCCTTGGCGACCAGCTCGTCCGAATACTTCTTGTAGATCTCGCCGCGCTCGCTCTGCCGGTATGGGCCATGTGGGCCACCGACGTCCGGACCCTCGTCCCACTCGATACCCAGCCAGCGCAACGCATCGTAGATCTGCTGTTCGGACTCACGGGTCGAGCGCAGCTGATCGGTATCCTCGATGCGCAGGATGAACTGGCCGCCGTGCTGACGGGCGAAGCACAGGTTGAACAGCGCAATGTAGGCGGTGCCGACGTGAGGATCGCCTGTCGGGGAAGGCGCAATGCGGGTGCGAACCGTGGTCATGGAAGCTCTCGGACGGAAAAGGACGGACGAAAATCGAAGGGGCGAATGTTAGCAGGCACGCCGCGCTGGGCTCCAGCCGAACACCGGAGCAGCACGCGCCATTGCGCACCTGGCTCATACCGCTGCAGGTATTCAGACCTGCAGCAACAGCTCGCGCAGCTTGTGAATCTCGTCGCGCGCCTCGGCGGCCGCCTCGAATTCCAGATCGCGCGCCAGGCTCAGCATTTTCTCTTCCAGCTGGCGAATCCGCTTGGTGATCTCGCTCGGCGAACGCAGCTCCTTCTCGTAGCGCGCGCTCTCCTCCGCCGCTTTGGCCTCGCCACGCCGCTTCTTGCTGCGCGAGCCGGGGACCGTGGCGCCCTCGAGAATGTCCTGCACATCCTTCTTGACGCCCTTGGGCACGATGCCATGAGCCTCGTTGAAGGCGATCTGCTTGGCGCGACGGCGCTCGGTCTCGTCGATGGCGCGCTGCATGGAACCGGTGACATTGTCGGCGTAGAGAATTGCCCGGCCGTTGAGGTTGCGCGCGGCGCGGCCGATGGTCTGGATCAGCGAACGCTCCGAGCGCAGGAAGCCTTCCTTGTCCGCGTCGAGAATCGCCACCAGCGACACCTCAGGCATGTCCAGGCCTTCGCGCAGCAGGTTGATGCCCACCAGCACATCGAACGTGCCCAGGCGCAGGTCACGGATGATCTCCACCCGCTCCACGGTATCGATGTCCGAATGCAGGTAGCGCACCCGCACATCGTGATCGCCGAGGTAGTCCGTGAGGTCTTCGGCCATCCGCTTGGTCAGCGTGGTGACCAGCACCCGCTCCTCCTTGGCCACGCACTTGCGAATCTCCGACAGCAGGTCGTCGACCTGCGTCAACGCCGGACGCACCTCGATCTGCGGATCGACCAGCCCCGTCGGACGCACAACCTGCTCCACCACGCGGCCTGCATGTTCGGCCTCATAAGGTCCGGGTGTCGCGGAGACAAAGATGGTCTGCGGGCAGATCGCTTCCCATTCGTCGAAGCGCATCGGCCGGTTGTCCAGCGCCGATGGCAGGCGGAAGCCGTACTCCACCAGGGTTTCCTTGCGCGAGCGGTCGCCCTTGTACATCGCGCCGACCTGCGGCACCGAAACGTGGGACTCATCGATCACCAGCAGCGCATCGGCCGGCAGGTAGTCGAACAGCGTCGGTGGCGGCTCGCCAGCATCACGCCCGGACAGATAGCGCGAGTAGTTTTCGATGCCGTTGCAGTAACCCAGCTCCATGATCATTTCCAGATCGAAACGCGTGCGCTGCTCCAGACGCTGCGCCTCCACCAGTTTGTTCTGGCTGCGCAGGTAGTCGAGGCGTTCGCGCAGCTCGTCCTTGATCTTCTCGATGGCATCGAGCAGCGTCTCGCGCGGCGTCACGTAATGACTCTTGGGGTAGAAGGTGAAGCGCGGCAGCTTGCGGATCACTTCGCCGGTCAGCGGATCGAAGGCCGACAGGCTCTCCACCTCGTCGTCGAACAGCTCGATGCGCACCGCTTCGAGGTCCGATTCCGCCGGAAAGATGTCGATCACATCGCCGCGCACACGGAAGGTGGCGCGGGCGAAATCCATATCGTTGCGCGTGTACTGCAGCCCGGTCAGCCGGCGCAGCAGCTCGCGCTGATCGAGGCGGTCGCCACGATCGACGTGCAACACCATCTTCAGATAGGACTGCGGGTCACCCAGGCCGTAGATGCACGACACCGTGGTGACGATGATCGCATCCGGCCGCTCCAGCAATGCCTTGGTCGCCGACAGGCGCATCTGCTCGATGTGATCGTTGATCGAGGCGTCTTTCTCGATGAAGGTGTCCGACGACGGCACATAGGCTTCCGGCTGATAGTAGTCGTAGTAGGAAACGAAATACTCCACCGCGTTGTTCGGGAAGAACGCCTTGAACTCGCCATAGAGCTGCGCGGCCAGCGTCTTGTTCGGCGCCAGCACCAGCGTGGGCCGCTGCACATGGGCGATGACGTTGGCGATGCTGAAGGTCTTGCCCGAGCCGGTAACGCCCAGCAGCGTCTGGTGCGACAGCCCCGCCTCGATGCCTTCGATCATCTGCCGAATGGCCTCCGGCTGATCGCCGGCCGGCTTGAAACGGGTGACCAATTCGAACTTGGACATTTCGCCTCTCTAGGTAACGTGTGCGAGCTTGGCAGCCGAACTATCGACAGCCATCCAGCGGTTTGGCGCGACAGCCAGCGGTTCCTGAAAGCCGCTACCAGCGATGGCGCGCAGGGCCGAGAAACCGCCCATCTTTCCAGTACGCAGAATGCACCGAAAGTGACCAGAAAACCTCGGTAGCATATCGCAGGCAACAGGCTTGACCGCTATACTACCGCCCCGTTTGCGCATCACCCTGCGCGCCGACGCGAGGGTGGTGAATCTAGTCACTCTTCTCTTTCGAGCCCCCTCACCATGAGTTTGTTCTCTGCTGTCGAAATGGCGCCGCGCGATCCTATCCTCGGCCTCAATGAAGCCTTCAACGCCGACACGCGGCCGAACAAGGTCAACCTCGGTGTCGGTGTCTACTACAACGAAGAAGGTCGCATTCCGCTGCTGCGCGCCGTGGTCGAGGCAGAGCATGCCCGCATCGCCGCCCATGCGCCGCGCGGCTACCTGCCGATCGAAGGCATCGCCGCTTACGATGCTGCCGTACAGAAGCTGCTGTTCGGCAACGATTCTCCGCTGATCGCCGAAGGCCGGGTGGTGACTACCCAGGCGCTCGGCGGTACCGGCGCACTCAAGGTTGGCGCAGACTTCCTCAAGCGCCTGCTGCCGGACGCCGTGGTTGCCATCAGCAACCCGAGCTGGGAGAACCATCGCGCGCTGTTCGAGTCGGCCGGCTTCCCGGTGCAGAACTACAGCTACTACAACGCCAGCACTCATGGCATCGACCGCGCCGGTCTGCTGCAGGACCTGAAGAACCTGCCACCGCGCTCCATCGTCGTACTGCACGCCTGCTGCCACAACCCGACCGGCGTCGATCTGAACCTGGATGACTGGAAGCAGATTCTCGACGTGCTACGCGCCCAGGATCACGTGCCGTTCATTGACATCGCTTACCAGGGCTTCGGCGACAGCATCGAAGAGGACGCCGCGGCGGTACGCCTGTTCGCCGAGTCGGGCATGACCTTCTTCGTATCCAGCTCGTTCTCCAAGTCCTTCTCGCTGTACGGCGAACGTGTCGGCGCGCTGTCGATGGTCACCCAGAGCCGCGATGAGTCAGCTCGGGTGCTGTCGCAGGTCAAGCGCGTGATCCGCACCAACTATTCCAACCCGCCGACCCACGGCGCCATGATCGTCTCCGCTGTACTCAATAGCCCGGAACTGCGCGCCATGTGGGAAGCCGAACTGGGCGAGATGCGCAGCCGCATCCGTGAGATGCGCCTGAGCATGGTCGAGCTGCTGGCATCCAAGGGCGCGAAGACGGACTTCAGTTTCGTCGCTGCGCAGCGCGGCATGTTCTCCTATTCGGGGCTCACCGCCGAACAGGTCGAGCGGCTGCGGGTCGAGTTCGGCGTCTACGCCATCAGCACCGGCCGGATCTGCGCCGCGGCACTGAATCGCAGCAATATCGGCCACGTCACCGACGCCATCGTCCAGGTGCTCTGAGCTGACGCGCCGGGGCCATGGCGTACCACGCGCCCGGCCCCGACGCACTGTGGGAGGGCTTGACTTCTCCTTTCCAAACAGTAGGATACGCACCGTTGTTCCGCGATAGCTCAGTCGGTAGAGCAAATGACTGTTAATCATTGGGTCCCTGGTTCGAGTCCAGGTCGCGGAGCCAAATTCGAAAGCCTCGGTTGATACCGGGGCTTTTTTATTGCCGTCGGACTCTCACCAGGGACCATGTCCCAGGT
>Ga0310345_10000291_pt1 | contig 86371 bp, 97 predicted proteins | sample HC15DNA20500_MG_FD_204667 | JGI IMG/M metagenome (GOLD analysis project Ga0310345, IMG submission 204667) | Marine microbial communities from station ALOHA, North Pacific Subtropical Gyre - HC15-DNA-20-500_MG | ecosystem: Environmental > Aquatic > Marine > Oceanic | place: Pacific Ocean: North... | reverse complement strand
CATCTGCTTTTGGGAAATCGAATTGGGCAGCGTACGATTTGTCATGATGCCAATTCTGCTTAATGGGTTCATCATCGTCAAACCGAATCGTTACCTCGCGATTGGGTCGGCTGCCGTCTCCAATGTACCCACTAAAGTAGACTGAAAAATAGATCGAGTTTGATCCAGGCTCGTCACACTTCACAACCAAAGCATTCTCCCCTTGGACCAGTGAGGCTATTGCTCTTGTCGTGTCTTCGAAGGGATCCTCGATCTTGAGAACTTTCCAGTCTCCATAAGTTGAAGTTGTCTCTTGAGCGAATGCGCTTGGGAGTAACAAGCTCAACGCTATGAAAGCTGCAAATTTTCTCATAATTCCACCCCCTAGATTGTGAGTATCTATTATAGGGAGAGAAAGTTCCGATTCGCAATAATTATTGCTAATTCTTCCCCGCTTCCTTGTCTCGCCCGGCCAGCAGGCGCAGGCGCAGTGCATTCAGCTTGATGAAGCCTTCGGCGTCTTTCTGGTCGTAGGCGCCGCGGTCGTCTTCGAAGGTGACGATCTTTTCGCTGTAGAGCGAGTAGGGCGATGAGCGGCCGACGAGGATGGTGTTGCCCTTGTAGAGCTTGAGGCGAACCTCGCCGGTGACATAGCGCTGGCTGGCGTCGATGGCGGCCTGCAGCATTTCGCGCTCCGGGCTCCACCAGAAGCCATTATAGATGAGCTCGGCATATTTCGGCATCAGCTCGTCTTTCAGGTGGGCTGCGCCCTTGTCGAGGGCGGCCTGTTCGATGCCGCGATGGGCGGTGAGGAGAATGGTGCCGCCGGGGGTCTCGTACATGCCGCGCGACTTCATGCCGACAAAGCGGTTTTCCAGGAGGTCGAGCCGGCCGATGCCGTGCTTGCCGCCAAGCTCGTTGAGTTTTGTGAGCAGGGTGGCGGGGCTCATCGCTTCATTGTTGATGGCGACCGGATCGCCCTTCTCGAACTGGATGGTGATGTATTCTGGCGTGTCGGGGGCCTCTTCGGGGGAGACGGTGCGCTGATAGACGAAGTCCGGCGTTTCGACGGCCGGGTCTTCCAGCGCCTTGCCCTCTGAGCTTGTGTGCAGGAGGTTCGCGTCGACGCTGAAAGGCGCTTCGCCGCGCTTGTCGGGGGCGACGGGGATGCCGTGCTCCTCGGCGAAGGCGATGAGGTCTGCGCGGCCCTTGAAGTTCCAGTCGCGCCACGGGGCAATGACGCGGATGTCAGGCTGGAGCGCGTAATAGCCAAGCTCGAAGCGGACCTGGTCATTGCCCTTGCCGGTCGCGCCATGACAGACGGCATCGGCGCCGACGGCCTGAGCAATCTCGATCTGGCGCTTCGCGATCAGCGGGCGGGCGATGGACGTGCCGAGCAGGTAGACGCCTTCATAGACGGCATTGGCGCGGAACATCGGGAAGACATAGTCGCGCACGAAATCCTCGCGCAGGTCCTCGATGAAGATGTTCTCCGGCTTGATGCCCATCTTGAGGGCCTTGGCGCGCGCCGGCTCCAGCTCCTCGCCCTGGCCAAGGTCTGCGGTAAAGGTCACGACCTCACAGCCAAACTCGGTCTGCAGCCATTTCAGGATGATCGACGTGTCGAGCCCCCCGGAATAGGCAAGGACGACTTTCTTCGGCGGTGTGGTGGGCGTGGCCATAGGAATTGCGGGCTCCATCAGAGGGCGGGTATCAGTTGGCGCGCACCATATTCATTGCGCGGGGCGGGGCAAGCGGGAAAGGGCGCGTCATCATCGTGCGCCCAAAGATTACCTCCCTGTTACCTGAAATCTGCCCCCTCGTCGCCTCATTCGGGGCGCAGCCTCTCTCACATCCGGGCTCCGAAAGGGTGGGGCTCTGAGGGAGACGAGGAGACCAGACATGATCCGCAAGACCGCTATCCTATCCATCGCCGCTGCCGCCGCCACTTTCGGCGCGTGCGCGGCCAATCCGGCGCCAGCGCCAGACCAGACACAGCCAGCCACACTGACCGGGGGCAATGAAGTGCATTCCTACATCCTGCTTGACCGTACAGGCTCCATGTCCTCGATCTGGGACGAGGCGCTGACCTCCGTGAACGCCTATGCCGCCGCCGTTGGCGAGGCCGAGGAAGGCGAGACCGACGATCTTGAAACCTCCGTCACGCTTGCCGTGTTCGATGCCCAGGACGGGCTGCAATATGATGTGCTGCGCAAGGATGTGCAGCCAGCCGCATGGACGAAGGTGACGAGCGACGAGGTCAGCCCGCGCGGGATGACGCCGCTGTTTGATGCCATCGGCCGCATCGTCGCGACTGCCGAGGCCGACAATCCGGAAAAGGCCGTCATCGTCATCATGACGGACGGGATGGAGAACTCCTCGCGCGAGATCACCAAGGATGGCGCGCGCGCTGCGCTCGACCGGGTCGAGGCGAAGGGCTGGGAAGTGGTGTTCCTTGGCGCAGAGTTCGCGAATTTCGACGATGCCGACGCGGTCGGTGTCTCGGCCAGCAAGACCATGGCGATCGGCCAGGGCACGATGCAGGAATCGATGTCCCGGCTTGCCAAGAAATCACGTTCCTATGGCAAGGGCGAAGAAGCGGAGATCGAGTTCGACGCTGAAGACCGCGCCATCGCCAAGGAAGACGATGTCATCGAACGCAAGGGCAACTGAGACGGCTCCTCTTCAGGACGCCCTTGTGCCAACGGCCCCCGCTCGCCCTGAACGAGCGGGGGTTTTGCGTTTCAGGCCTCAGTCGTCGCAGTAGCCGTAGCAGGAATTGCCTTCATAGGACCAGTTTGTGATCCTGCCGGTCTTGTCGTCGGCGGTCATGCGAGTGATGCATTCATAGCGCTGGTTGCCGATCCACTCATCCTTGACGCGGTAAGTGTATTCGGTGCGGTTCTGCGGGCGTTTCAGCGTCGATATCGGCCTTGTGTTCTGCCGGCGCTCATAGTCCATCAGGTCCGCGCCGATCCAGGTGTCCATGATCTCACCATAGTTGAGATAGTTGTCGCAGCCGAGGCCGAGGGTGGAGCAGGCTGTCATCAGGGTTCCGCCTGCGAGGGCGGCGGCGAATGTGGCGATGCGCTTTGTCATGGGGTCCGGTCCTTTCAAGATCGTCTGCTGACCATGAAGGGACGCTATTGCGGGGCCGGGACGCCCGGGATGGGGGAATTCCCCCAATCGGGTGCCTAGGCGGTGGCCCCGGCGAGGGCGATGCCGGTGATCGAGAAGGTCGAGCCTTCGCCTTCGGCAGACTGGACCTCGATCGACCAGCCATGGTCCTCGGCGAGCGACCTGACCACGAAGAGGCCAAGCCCTTCACCGGCGGACCTTTCGGATTTGACATAAGGGTCGAACAGGCTGGCGAGCGCGTCTTCCGGGATGCCGGTGCCGGTATCGGAGACGTCGAGCCTCGCCGTGCCGCCTGTTTCGGCCGCGCTGACCGTGATGCGGCCAGCGTTCGTATGCTTGACGGCATTGGCGACGAGATTGGTGAGGAGGCGCATCAGGATGACCGGGTCGCCCCTGAGCTGCAGGTCCGTCGGCGCGCCAGCCAGTGTTATCGATCTTGATGCGGCCTCATCGCCGAACATCATGGTGACGCTGTCGATAAGCTTGGCGGCCGGGATGGTGCCTGGGGCACCGGGGTCTGGCGTCGCGGGTGAGGGCGGGCGTGCGTCACTCAGGTCGCGCTCGATGACGCTCTCCAGATAGGACAATCCCTCACCAACTGTCTCGTCCTGCTCGCCCCTGGCGAGGGCCATGCGCAGCGACAGGAGCGGCTGTTTGAGGTCGTGCGCCGTGGAGGCGGCGCGCCGTCTCTGTGCTTCGGCAAGCCGGAGGGCCCGGTCATGCGCGGCGGTCACGCTGGTCAGCTGGTCGGAGAGATGGGCCTTTTCGCGCAGCGCCGAAAGTTCTGCCTGAGCGGCATCGTCGCGTTCCTGGCGAAGCCCCAGTGTCTGCACGACAAGCGCTGCTGCGAAGAGGATGGTGTCGATGGTAAAGCCGATGTGCACGGTCTTGGTCCACAGGTCGAAAGGCAGCGCATTCGTGTGACGGGCCACGGCACCGAAACCGCTCAGGCCAAACATGAACGCCGCGGCCGTGAAGAACAGTCCCGCGCCGCGGTGCCGGTTCACGACAGCAAGGACAGCCCCTGTGAGATTGACCGCAGCGATGAGGATGATCGCTGCGAGCAGTACGATATTCGCCATTGCGGAGTTGAGGATGAAAGCCGCGAGGAGACCGAGTATCCAGCTCACGCCGAGGGCCGACATGAGAATCCGGTTGAAGCGGGGGTAGACGGAGCGCGCATTGAGGAATGTCCGCGTCATGAAGGTGAAGGCCGTCATCGCCAGTCCGCCCAGCAGGACTTCGACGACATAGGCTGCCGGGGCGTGCTTCACGACGAAGGCGTAGAGGTAGCCATAATTCGCCAGGAAGTAGCCATAGATAAGCAGTGCAAAGAGACCGTAATAGAAGGCGGTTCGCTGGCGCAGGATGGCCGCAAACGCAAAGATGGCGATCAGCAGCGCGGCCCGCATGCCGAACAGGAATGAGTGAAAGGATTCCCGCGCCTCATGCGCATCTATGAAGGCCTGTTCCTCCATCAGGAAGAAAGGCGCGTTGGTGTAATAGCCATAAGGCAGGTGAAACCAGATTTCCGCGGTCCCGCGCGGGGGAACGGCAAATGCCTCGCTCATGAAGTTGCGGTTCTGTGGAAACCGGTCCGCAAACGAACCATCATAACTGACCTGCCGCAGGATGAGCCGAGGCCCGGTCGCCTCGTCGACGCGCCAGGCTTCCATGTCATAGGGCGCGATGTATCCGTTTGGAACGAACCGGCGGAGCGTTGTGGTGTCTGATGGGTTTGCGAGGGTCAGCTGCAGCCAGACCGGACCAGGCACCGGCACGGCACCCGCCGCAGGGCCCGGTGCTGGCCGGCCGGTGGTGTCCAGGCGAGCGCGGGCTTCTGCCAATGACAGACGCTCCAGCGCGTCGGGGATTTCGACGATCGTGCCGTAAGCGAGCACGAAATCGACTTTTGGCTGATCAAGGACAATGTCCTGCGCACCCGCATCGGGCGGTGCCACGGTCGCCAATAAAAGGCAGACCAGCCCCAGGAGTCTTGTTATGAAGCCTGAGAGGGCCATGGCGGCTCCAGTTGAGACCCTGTGGGGGGCGCGTGGCAGATCTGAGCGGAACTATAGGCGTCGTCATTGCCGATGACCACGAAATGGTGAGGAGCGGTCTCGAACGACTTTTCGGGACGATCCACCGGGCGCACGTGATTGGCATGGCGGCCGATGGCCTTGAGGCCATTGCGCTCTGCCGCAAGCACCGGCCGGGCCTGATGACGCTTGATGTTGGCATGCCCCTGGCAAATGGGGCGGAAGTGTTCGCCGAATGCCGCAGGTGGAGCCCGGAGACGAAAGTCGCCGTATTCACGGGCTTTACCTCTGTTTCGATGCTGGCCGACTGGGTTGCTTCCGGCGTCGATGGATTGTTCCTCAAGACGTGCGGCGAAGAAGAACTTCGTGCCGGGCTCGAACTGGTCCTGTCGGGCCAGAAATATGTCGCTGGCGATATTGTGCGGCGGCTTGAAGACAGCCCGCCGCCGCCAGATCTTACCCTTCGCGAGCGCGAGGTGCTCAGCCTCATTGCGGAGGGCCTCACCTCGACCCAGATCGGCGACAAACTCGCCATCAGCCCCAAGACGGTCGAGAAGCATCGCGCCACCCTGTTTGAAAAATTCGGCGCCCCTTCCGTGGCCGGCCTTCTGACGGCAGCGTTCCGGACCGGCCTGCTCGACCATCTCAACCAGACCTGATCAGGACCCGGCTGGCGGGGTCTTCGGCGTGAAGTTCTTCACCCATTTGCGGCCGTACTCGTTGTAAATTTCATAGGCATCGTAGAACTGGCCGGGGCGTGCATCTTCAGGCAGCGTCTCGAACATGCGGTAAACCTTGTCGACACCCGGCTTGTAGACCGTCGTTGGCCCGCCGGATGTGTAACTCGTCGATGACAGGCTGGTTGAATAGGGCGTGGGGCTGGAGACGGTGTAGGTCGTGTTGGTCGTTGTCGGCAGGTATTGGGTGGACGTGCTGCCTGTGTTCGCGGAATCGATCTCGATGAAGTAGCGATAGTTTGCCTCGATGGCAGACTCCGCGGCCCGCAACAGCGTCATGTGCTTGAGCTTTTTCGAGGAGGTATAGGCGTTCCCGGACGATGACACCGAGAGAATGTCAGTGCCGCGCCAGGTCGGTTCCTGTCCGCCGGTAAAGCCATCCACCTGGTAGCCTGTCGCGCAGCCCGATGCGAACAGGGCGGCGGTGAGAATGAGTGTCTTGCCATACATGGCCTGTTCCTTTCGCTCGTTGCAGCAGCCATGAGCTGGCTGCCTGAGGGAAAGCTAGGCGATGAGCGGTTGCAGGGGCATGGGGGCTTTCCCCCAATCGCCGTGTGCCGAGCCGATGCCGCGGGACTTCGCAAAGCCCTGCATCCGGTACGGCTCCTCTTCAGAAGCCTTTGCGCCAACGGCCCCGCTTGACCTCAACGAGCGGGGGTTTTGCTGTTGGTGACCACATGGTCCAGCCAAGCTACCCTCCCGATATCCAGACACATTGCTCAACCGTTTGCAGGCCGTACATGACTGTTGTCTCGTAGCAGTGGCAGGTTGGATTGCTGATATGTGAGGGTGGGGTTTCGTCGCAGCTGACTGGCGGCGGCGCTGGCGGCATAGATGCCCCGCCGGGGCTCCATGTACCCAGATCCACTGTCGGCCCGGCTGGAATTGTATCAAGGTCGCCGTTCACGGCAGGCGGGGATGCGCTGCCAATCAGGGCGCCTTCCCGGTCCTTGTACCAGTGGGGATGCAGCATGCCGCCAATTCCGGTGCGTCGCTCCATCACGAGGAGAGCGGTGATGGCGCTCGGGTCGGGAGGTGGCGTGCCCCAGAGCGTGACCGTCTGGCCGTTAATGCCCCGCAGGAAGTCGAACTCGGCATCGCGTTCGGCCTTCTTTGTCTCGAAGGCGGCCAGTACGGCTTCGCGGCTGGGCCCGTCGGGCAGCGCGCGGCCGGTGGTCTGAAGTTCGCGCAGATCCGCCTGGTATTCGTCGAATTTGCGCTGCTGTCCGGGCGTCAGGACATTGTAAACGTCGTCGCTGCTGAAGGTGTACTGGGTGCTTGAGATTTCGGTTGGCGGTGTCTGTGCCGACAGGCTTGTCTGCGCAAGCGCAAGGCAGGCGGCGGCGAGTATGAAACGGATCATGGGCATGTCCTTTCGTCAGAAATCGAGATCACCGAGGCTGAACTCGTCTTCGGCTTCGGCATCGGCGCGGGCTGTGGCGCGGTCGGCCTGCTCCTGCCAGGTACGTGGTGGGGCTGCGGCGGAGGGCGGTGTGGACGGAGAAACCGGGGCCGGCGTCTGCTTTGAGGGTGGCGGGGACGGGCGGGGCGGCGGCGTCCACTCGGATTCGTCGAGCCAGACGGGGCGCTTGTATTTCAACCCGCAGCGGCCGGCCTGAGTATTGATCCGGCGTGAGGCACGGCAGCTATTGCGTTCGGAGACGGTCAGCCTTGTGAGGGGGCCGCTGCACTTTTCGATCCGCGCGGTACATTGCTGTTGGGTCAGCTTGGTATGGTCGCGGCACCATGTGTCACTGAGACAGCGGATATCGTCATCGTCATAGGTCGACATCAGGGCCTTGGCGGGTGGCGGGGCTTCACAGAACCGCGGATTGCGAAGCAGGTCGGCCTGTCTGGCGTTGAGGTCTGACAAGAAGGTCGAACAGTCAAACAGGTCCCAGAGCTCAGACTTGCCCGCACGCCCATCCCGCCACTGGCCGACGCACACCTTGACCCGGCTGTCGCAATTCCAGCGTTCCCCCGCCTTGCCGCCAAGGGCGCAAACATGCTCGCCAAGGCAGGTCAGATTGTCGATGCGCCAGGCGGGGTCGTCACGGCCGGGAGGCAAGCTGGAATAGAGCCGGTCGAGCTGCTCCCACTGAACACCTTGTGCAATGGCAGGTGGCCGAAACCCGGCGATGGCCAGGACGGCGCATGCAAGGGCGAGAATGCGGATCGCCATACTGCCTCCCCCTGATGTGATGCGGGTATGAGCGTTGCGGAGAGTTTACCCTGTTCAGCGCCAACGTTCAAATTGAGGGGCGCAGCGCGGCGCCGGAGGATCATGGCGCGGCCTCTTCCGCATTGTCCAGCATTTCGCGAATCTGACGTATCTTGCTCTGACCGACGTTTACGTTGATGTAGCGACCATGTGGTGGGCGACTATTGATCGAATTGCTGCAATCAGCAAGGCGTTGCCCAAAAGCGTGGCCCGGCGTAGGAGCGCAGGACTATGACCCAGCCCATCCGGACAATCGGCTTCGATGCGGACGATACGCTCTGGCACAATGAGAGCGTGTTCCGGCTGACGCAGGAGCAGATCTTCGACATGCTGGCCGATCATGCCGACCCTGATACGATCGGGGAGAAGCTGCTGGCAGCCGAACGGCGCAATCTCGGGCTTTATGGCTTCGGCGTGAAGGGCTTCACGCTGTCGATGATCGAGACGGCGATTGAGGTGACGAGCGGCAAGGTGCCGGCTGCGACGATCAAGGAAATCCTCGAGGCTGGACGGGCGATGCTGACCCATCCGGTTGAGACACTGCCCGGCGTGCATGACACGCTGGAGGCCGTCGCGCCGGATTATTCGCTGATCCTGATCACCAAGGGCGACCTGTTCGACCAGGAGCGCAAGCTCGCCCAGTCCGGCCTTGGCGATTATTTCGACGGGGTGGAGATCGTCTCCGACAAGAAGCCCGCCGTCTATGAGCGGATCTTCGGGGCGAGCGAAGGCGGGCCGGAGGCGGCGATGATGGTCGGCAATTCGCTGAAATCTGACGTCATTCCGGCCATTGAGGCAGGCAGCTGGGGCGTGCACGTGCCGCACAGCCTGACCTGGGCGCTGGAACATGCCGATCCGCCGGAGGGCGCAGAACGGTTCCGGCAGATCGAGACGCTGGACGCACTGCCCGACCTGCTGCGCGGGCTCTAGTCTTCCTGCTTGTACCAGAACTGGTTGTGGCAGCTGGTGCAGCTGTCGGTGAGGGCGAGGGCGGCCTCGTCGAGCGCGATCGGGTCGCGCATTTCTGCGGCGAGGGAAATCCCTTGGCCAATGCCGGCAAGCTTGCGCGCCTCGGAGGCATAACCGGCCGGATCGGCTGCAATATAGGCGGCGACATCAGCTGCGGTGGAGGCGCCTTCGCTGTCCTCGTTCCAGAGGGTTTCGCCTTCTGTGGCGACTGGCATGTCCGGCGCAGCTTCAAGGGCGAGCGCCGCCTGTTCGATGGTGCGGGCCGCCTCGTCCAGCGCGTCCCATTGAGATGCGTTGAGCAGGGACGGGTCGAGGTCGCCCTCCTCATTGTAGAGCTCGAAAGCGATGGTCTGTATCTGGTCTGAGGCTGGCTCGATCAGGTCGGTCATGGCCGCGCGGACCGTCTGCGGGTGAATGTCATCGGTGGAGGCGCCGCCGCACGATGCGAGAAGCAGGGCGGTAGCGGCAGGAAGGGCAAGGCGCATAGGGCAGGGTCTTTCATGGGAGGCGAAAGACCTTGTAGCGCCATTGCTCTGATTACACCACGTAATCTGCGCCTTCATTGCGGTCCGATGCCTTGCGCCAGATCCACCAGGAATAGGCCACGCCAAACAGGGTGACTGACATGATGCACGCGACGAAGGCGAAGACGAGCGTGCTGCGTTGTATGCCGCGTGTGAAGGCACAGACCACAGGGCCGTTCTGACCGCGTTTCTTGGCCTGCTGGTTCGGGACCTTTTCGGGTGCCTATACCGGTTCGGTGGCGGACCTGATCTACTTTTCCGGAATGACTTTTGTCACGCTGGGCTTCACCCAGATGGAGACCAGCGGCTCGATACGCCTGGTCGCCATGATGCAATCGCTGGGCGGATTCATGATCCTGACCTGGTCAGCAACGTTCATCTATTCGGTGTGGCAGGACTCCGTGAAACGCCACCAGCCAGACTGACGCCCAAAAAAGAAGCGCCCCTCACAGGGAGGGACGCTTCGGTCGGATCGCTTGGCGAAGGGGATGAGACTACGCGGCGACCGATTCTCGTTGACCGTCATGTTTGCCCTCGCAAATTTCCTCGACGATCTTGTCATTGAACGCACCAAGGTCGTCCGGGTTGCGTGATGTCACGAGACCTTCATCGACAACCACCGGCTCATCGGAAACGATGCCGCCGGCATTTTTCAGATCCTGCTGGATAGCCTTGAAACCCGTAACCTTCCGGCCATTCACCAGATTGGCCGAAATTAGCACCTGTGGGCCGTGGCAGATCGAGAAGACCGGCTTCTTCTGCTCGAAGAAGGCGGACACGAAGTCGAGCGCCTTCTGGTTGGTGCGGAGCGTATCGGGGCTGAACAGGCCGCCGGGAATAAGGATGGCGTCGAAATCTTCGGCCTTCACCTCGTCCAGCGTCTTGTCGACGGCGATCTTCATGCCGTGCTTGCGGTGCTGGTTGGCTTCGATCTCGCCATGCTCAAGCGAGACGATGACGGTCTTGCCGCCGGAGTTCTCGATGGCCTCTTTCGGTGAGGTGAGCTCGACCTCCTCAAAGCCGTCGGCGGCGAGGATTGCGAGGGTTTTTCCTTCTGCTCTCTTTGTCATCTGAATCTCCTGAATTTCTTTCGGATCATGGCCGCGGCAACCGTGCGCGCCACCTGTTTCAACAACGGGTGCGGCGGCTTTGCGTTCCGGCGTGAAGACGTTTTAACTGTTGCGGTTTCAGGCTGCATTGTCATGGTGGTCAATTTCCTCTGCGAGGCGCTCCATTGGGGCGTTTTCGGCCTTCATCTGGGCATGGTTGAGAGCACTCAGGAATTTTGCCGGGCGGGCCATGGTCGGAAAGTCGATCTCGCCAGCGCCGCGCCCTTCAATGTCGAGGCCGCCAAAGCCGAAGATGCGGCCAAGGATGCCCTGGTCGAGCTTCGCGCCTTCGACGGCTTCGAGGGAAAGCTGTGTTACATGGGCGGAAATGAAGCCCTTTTTCAGCAGGATGGAGCGATTGGTGATCGCGAACTCGGTGGTGTTGAGGCGGATCATTTCGTAGATCCAGTAGATGATGCCGATGATCAGCCAGCCAAAGATGAGCAGGGCTGCCCAGGCGCGCGCATGCCACAGCCAGTGGAACCGGCCGCGATAGATGACGTGTTCGCCTTCATGCAGGTGCGTGTTGATATAGCTCATCCGGCCGGTGCCTCTTTCGGGGTGTCCTGCCAAATTAACGATATGTGGGGCCGGCGTGTTCCCGCTGTGGTGAGGATGAGCCCTCGCTTTTCGGCGCGATGCCGTGTACACGCGCGCCAAACAAGCCTTGAAAGCCTACCCTCCCATGTCCGAGCCGAAATCCCTTCGCAATATCGCGATCATCGCCCACGTTGACCACGGCAAGACCACGCTGGTCGACTGCCTGCTGAAACAGTCCGGCACCTTCCGCGAGAACGAGCAGACTGAAGAGCGGATGATGGACTCCAATGATCTGGAGCGGGAACGCGGCATCACCATCCTTGCCAAGACGACCTCGGTAGTCTGGGGCGATACGCGGATCAACATCGTCGACACGCCCGGACACGCCGACTTTGGCGGCGAGGTGGAACGTATCCTTCACATGGTGGACGGCGCGATCGTTCTGGTGGACGCGGCTGAAGGCCCGATGCCGCAGACCAAGTTCGTTGTGTCGAAGGCGCTGAAGGTCGGCCTGCGTCCCATCGTGGCGGTCAACAAGATCGACAAGTCGGACAGCCGTCCGGACTATGTCATCAACGAAGTGTTCGACCTCTTCGCAGACCTTGGCGCAGACGATGACCAGCTCGACTTCCCGATCCTTTACGGCTCGGCAAAGAATGGCTGGATGTCGACGGATGCCGACAAGCCGACTGACAGCATGGATTCGCTGTTCGACATGGTGGTGAAGCATGTGCCGGAACCTGCCGTCGAAGAGGGCCCGTTCCGCATGCTGGCGACGACGATCTCTTCCGACAACTTCCTCGGCCGCATCCTGACCGGTCGTATCACCTCCGGCACAGTGAAGCCGAACCAGACGGTGAAGGTGCTGTCGCGCGATGGCGAGCTGGTCGAGCAGGGCAGGGTGTCGAAAGTGCTGGCTTTCCGCGGCCTCCAGCGCGAGCCGATTGATGTTGGCGTTGCGGGCGACATTGTCTCGCTCGCCGGCCTTACCAAGGCGAACGTTGCCGATACTTTTGTCGACCCATCCGTGTCCGAGCCGATCGAAGCGCAGCCGATCGACCCGCCGACCCTCTCCATGACATTCCGGGTGAATGATTCCCCTCTCGCGGGAACCGAGGGCAAGAAAGTCACCTCGCGGTTGATCTGGGACCGGCTTGTGAAAGAGGCTGAGGGCAATGTTGCTCTCAAGGTCGAGCGCTCGACCGAGGCCGAGGCGTTCACCGTGTCGGGCCGGGGCGAACTCCAGCTGGCAGTCCTGATCGAGACGATGCGCCGGGAAGGCTTTGAACTTGGCGTGATGCGTCCGCAGGTCGTGATGAAGACCGATGAGGCGACGGGCGAGAAGCTGGAGCCCATCGAGGAAGTCGTCATCGACGTCGATGACGAGCACACTGGCATCATCGTTCAGAAGCTGAATGAGCGCAAAGCCGACATGATGGAAATGAAGCCATCCGGCGCGGGCCGCACAAGGCTGGTCTTCCACGCGCCGACGCGCGGCCTGATCGGCTATCAGGGCGAGCTCCTCTCGGACACGCGCGGCACGGCGATCATGAACCGCGTCTTCCTCGAATATGCGCCGTATAAGGGACCGATCAAAGGGCGCCATACCGGCGTTCTGGTCTCGATGGAGCAGGGCGAGGCTGTGGCCTTCGCGCTATGGAACCTCGAAGATCGCGGCCCGATGATGATCCACCCTGGCGACAAGGTCTATCAGGGCATGATCATCGGCGAGCATAATCGTGACAATGACCTTGAGGTGAACGTGCTCAAGGGCAAGAAGCTGACCAATGTCCGCGCCTCCGGCACCGATGAGGCTGTGCGCCTCACCCCGCCGCTGCAGATGACGCTTGAGCGGTCGCTGGCCTATATCGCCGATGATGAGCTGGTCGAAGTGACGCCGGAGAATATCCGCCTGCGCAAGATCCATCTCGACCCGCATGAGCGCAAGAAGGCGGCAAAGGCCGCGCAGGCCGCAAACGCATAACGCTCAGGCCCTAGGCGCGGCGCTCGCTGCCGGTTAGCGTCCATCCTGCCAATGACGAGGATGGAGGAGCTGATGGAGAAGACGCCGGGCTATGTGCTGGTCGATCCGCTGCCCTATCTGGACGCGGCGATTGAGGAGCTGGAGGCGGCTGGCGTCTAGGGCCTGCGCCTAGTTCGTGGTGCCCGGATCGACGAGGCGGGCAATGGCCTGCTGCTTCACGCCGTCGACAGCGGGGGCGATCTTGTCGAGGCCGCTGGCGGATGAGCCGTTGGCGATCTCGTCGAAAGTGATGCGGGTGCCGTCGCCATCCGGCTCAATCGTGATGGTCCAGACGACATTCACGGCCATGCCCTGAAGCGGGCCGAAGGGCGCGTCGAGGCGGAGCATTTCGCCTTCGATGAGGCTGAGCACGCGGCCGTGCTCGACGACATTGCCGTCCCATGATTCCATCCACGGACCCCCAGCATTCGGATTGAGCCAGAGGTTTTCAGCGCTGCCGGAATAGGTGTGGTCAGGGTGCCACCAGGTGTCGGGCTGGATCAGGCGCTCCCACATATCCTCTGGTGAGAGGGTGGAGACCGCTTCGTGGCGCAGGGTGTAATGGTCGGGTGAAGCGGCGACGATGTCTGCGGCTGCGGGCAGGGCGAATGTCGCCAGAACGGCCAGGATACCTGGTTTCATCTGCGCTTCCTCTGTGTCTGTCATGACGAGTATTTACGCGGTCTGCGGGCTTGGCAAGCCGGTGCGTACGCGGACGAGTTGCAGTTGAAACGCACAAACTGGCTTCACGATGCCATTTTTCCGTCATAATGTCGCACCTATGGAGCTGATGACGCATCGTGCCGCAGGCTGGAAAATCCGATTACGGAAAGCCTCCGATGATGCCCAGATCGAAGCCGTCTTCCGCGATTGCCTGACAGATTTTCCGTGGCGCCGCGCGCATGATGTGGAGCTTGTCCGGCTGCACGGTCTGCTGGCCTCCAATCACTGCCTCGTCGCGCATGAAGACCATGCCGGCATTGTTGGCTTCCTGACGCTTGAGCGGCGCAAGGCCTATGTGCCGCATCTTTTCGTGCATCGCGACTGGCGGTTCTGCGGCGTAGGCGCTGGCCTGTTGCAGGTGGCCCGCGACATGGCGCGTTCGCCGCTATCGCTAGATGTCGACGCCCAGAATGGGCCTGCGCTCGCCGCCTACAAGGCGATGGGCTGGTATGAGAAGGTCGGCCAGGTGCCACCCCGCGAAGGCCAGAGACGGCTCAGCGGGCCTTAGATCGTCCTCAAGCAATTTGATCTGACGTGTTCACGACGGCTTGTCCGTGGTGCCCATCTCCTGCCGGCTGGACCTGTTTCGGTCATTGAAGATGGACCCCACGGATAAATTGTGGGGAGGCGGACCCGATGGGCTGAAGTCTTGGACGCTAGACCCCGTAGCGGGCGGCAACTTCATCGATGTCTGCGAGATGCCTTGCCTGCTCGGCTTCGGGCAGGAATGAGCCTGTGAAACTGTTTTTGGCGAGCTGGATGATCTCGTCGCGGGTGAGGCCGACGGCGGCGGCGGTCTCGCGGAAGTTCTGGTTCAAATAACCACCGAAATAGGCCGGATCGTCGGAATTGATGGTGGCCTTCAGGCCGAGCGCCAGCATCTTCTTCATCGGATGGTCTTTCAGGTCATCGACAACGCAGAGCGACAGGTTCGAGAGCGGACAGACCGTGAGGGTCAGGCCGGCATCGCGGATGCGGGCGACGAGCGCGTCGTCTTCCAGGGAGCGGTTGCCATGGTCGATGCGGTCGATCTTCAGCTCGTCAATTGCTTCGTAGACGTATGAAGGTGGGCCTTCCTCGCCGGCATGGGCGACGAGTTTCAGGCCCTTGGCGCGGCAGGCTTCGAAGACTTTTGCGAACTTGGAAGGCGGGTGGCCCATTTCCGAACTGTCGAGGCCAACGCCGTGAATACGGGAGAGCCAGGGCTCGGCCTGCTTCAGGGTTTCGAAGGCGTCTTCTTCAGACAGGTGACGCAGGAAACACATGATGAGGCGATAGGTGATGCCATATTTTTCTTCGGCCGCATCAAGGGCTTTCAGGATGCCCTTGATCGGGACCTCGAAGGGAATGCCGCGCTCTGTATGGCCCTGCGGGTCGAAGAAAACCTCGACATGGCGGACATTGTCGGCGGCGACACGCTTGAGATAAGCGTCCGTCAGATCGTGGAAGTCCGCCTCGGTCTGAAGGACGGACATGCCCTGATAATAGATGTCGAGAAAGTCCTGCAGGTTGGAGAACTCATAGGCGGCGCGGACTTCCTCCAGCGTCTTGAAGGGGATGTCGACCTTGTTGCGGGCGGCGAACTCCATGAGCTGTTCCGGCTCAAGGCTGCCTTCCAGGTGGAGGTGAAGCTCTGCCTTGGGCAGGGTGTCGATCAGGGCATCAAGATCAGACATACTGGCGCTTACTCCTCGCTTTCGTCTTCATCCTGTCTGGCCGGGTCATATTTCGCGAACCAGCCCATGATGTTGTCTGTCTTGGCGATGAGGCGGCTGGGGCGGCTGGCGATATAGTGCGGGGAGCCCGGCACGCGGACCAGCACCGTGTCGACACCATTCTGCTTCAGCGCGGAATAGAACTGTTCAGCCTCCCAGGCTGGCGTGCGGTAATCCTCTTCGCCCACCATCATCATGGTCGGGGTTTTGACGTTGCTTACGTAACGGATCGGCGAGAGGGCGAGGAATTTCTCAGGCTCATCCCACGGATTGGCACCGATCCAGTGCTTGTTCACGAAGACGCCGATGTCGCTCGCAAGGCCCATCGTCATCCAGTTGATCACCGGCTTGATGGAGGCAGCTGCGGCGAAGCGGTCTGTCTTCGTGATCGTCCAGGCGGTCAGGATGCCGCCGCCCGAGCCGCCCGTGATGAAGAGGCGGTCGGGGTCCACATAATTGCGGGCGACCATCTCATCGACGACGCTCATCAAATCGTCATAGTCATTGCCCGGATAATTCTTGTCGATCAGCTGGGCGAATTCCTCGCCATAGGAGGTGGAGCCGCGCGGGTTCGACCAGACAGTGACATAGCCTTCGGCGGCGTAGCGCTGGATTTCGCTCGAGAAGAAGGGGCCGTACATGGAGAACGGGCCGCCATGGATTTCGAGGATCATCGGGAAGCTGCCATCGGCGGTGAAGTCGGGTGGGAGCGCCACCCAGGCCTCGACCTCGCGGCCATCGGCGCTGGAGGAGACCTTGAATTCTTCCACGCGGGCCATGTCGAGATAGGGCAGGATGTCCGCATTGAGGGAGGTCAGGACACGGTCCGTCACATTGCGCCCGGCGACTGCGACATCGGCAGGCGTGTCGGCCGTTCCGGCCGTATAGGCAAAGACCGGGCGGCTGGTGGCGGAGATGGAGAAGTCCGCGCCGCCATAGGGCCGGCCGATCGATGTGCCGCCAAGGCCGGACAGGGCGATGCTGGTGTCGCCGTTCAGGCCGATCTCAAACAGGTCGATATTGCCGGCATTCTCGATGAGCGAGTAAAGGCTGCGGCCATTCGGGGCCCAGACGGTCTGTCCGAATTCGCGGTCAAAGCCGGCAGCGAGTTCGCGGACGTTCGAACCGTCAGCGTTCATCAGGTAGAGATTGTTCTGCTGATACGCCTTTAATTGATCGTCATAGCCTCTGAACGCGATGGTCTTGCCGTCCGGAGAGACGACGGGCGCAAAGTCCGGGCCTTTGCGGCTGGTCAGGGCACGGACAGACTTGTCGGAGAGCTCGATCGCGTAGATTTCGCTTTCGACGGGCTGCATGTCGCGCTCATCATTGAGATTGCCGGAGGCAAGCAGCGTATCATTGTCGAGCCAGGCCACACCGGAGAGGCCGCCATCGGCATCAGTGATCTGGCGCGGGGTGCCGCCATCGGCCGACAGGACGAAGATCTGGCTGTAGCCGTCCTCAAGATAGCCTGCGCCATCAAAGCGGAAGGTAAGGTCGTCAAAGACCTTGACCGGCGCATTCCATTCGGCACCTTCGGGCTGTTCGATGGGTTTGGCGAAGCTCGGCTTCTCATCGGCGACGAACATGGAGAAGGCGATAAGCTTGCCATCGGGCGACCATTGCGCGCCGGATGGTCCCTGTTCGAGCTGGGCAAGCGAGAAGCTGTCGCCGCTATCGATATAGAGCAGGCGCAGTTCCGGCTTTCCATTGTTGGAGGTCGAGTAGAGCAGTCTGGTGCCATCTGGTGACCAGACGGGGCTGCTCGCCGAGGCGCCGCCGGTCACGAGCGGGCGCTGTTCGCCGGATTTTACGTCGATGATCCAGAGATCGCCGCGATCCTGGTCTTTCAGTCGGTCCATGGAGTGGCGGACATAGACGATCTTTGAGCCATCGGGCGAAATCTGCGGCGATGTCGCATATTCGATGTCGAAGACGCGCTCGGCGGTAAAGCGGCTGGATGTATCTGTGTCCTGCGCCACTGCCGTGCCCGACAGAAGCAGGGCCGATGCGGCCAGGATTGTTCTGGTGAATGTCATGATGCCCTCCCGGCGACCCATAGGCTGAAACGCTAGCATAGGCCTTTCGCTTAGCAATAGGCGCAGCCCTCTCAATGCAGCGCTGCCCAACTTTTTGCGCGATTCACCCTTAGGCATGAGCTGCCGCAAAGACAGGTTTGGTAAATCGGATGTCTGCGTTACAACACATCATAAGCCAGCCCGGAGGGCGGCAGGACAAGGGTACGGAATGGGACTGATCTGGTGGATTGTACCGGCACTGACCGGTGTTATCGGACTGATGCTGACCTTTGCAGGGCTTGGCCGCCTGATGAAGCTGCGCATGGCGGCTGGCGGATTGCGCTTCCTGTTTGGTATCGGCTTTCTCGGGCTTGCGGGGGTTGGCACATTTGCCGGTCTCAACCTGCAGACCTATCAGCGCCTGACCTATGAACGCCCCGTCGCCAAGATCACCTTTTCCAGCGCGGGCGGTACGGCGGATGCGTTCCGCGCCAATATCCAGCTTGCCGAGGGCGACCAGGTGACCTGTTTCGTCGATGGCGGCACGGAGGAAGACTGTGTGCTGACGGGTGACGAGTTCTCAATGGGCGCGCAGGTCATTACCTATAAGCCAATGGCCACGATTGTCGGATATGACAGTGTCTACCGGCTGGAATATGTCGAAGGCCGCATGTCGCGCCGCTATAATACGGCGACGGTGACAGAAGCCACCTCGAACGGGCTCGCCCTGTCGAAGAATCCGGGCCTCGATGTCTATACGCTGGCCAAGCAGCAGGGCAACAAGATGGGCATGGAGACGCAGTTCGGATCTGCCGTCTACGCGCCCATGGGTGATGGCCTGTCCTATGATGTGGTGATGACGCAGGATGCCCTGAAGCTGGAGCCCGGCAATGCGGCGGCGCGCCAGGCGATGAGCCGGAGGGACTGAGCGCCATGGGGCTGTGGGAGAAATATGTTGTTCCGCCGCTCATTTCCTGCGCCTGCTCGACCAAGCCGATCATGAAACAGCGCGCCAAGATCGTGCCGAAGGCGCGCGGCAGGGTGTTGGAGATCGGGTGCGGGTCCGGCACCAATTTCGACTATTACGCGCACAATGACATTGAGACGCTCTATGCGCTCGAACCATCCGGCGGGATGATCAAGCGGGCGCGCAAGGCTGCCGCCGAGCTTGGCTGGGGCAACAGGATCGACTTCATCGAGGCGGGCGCAGAGGCTGTTCCGCTTGATGATGCATCGGTCGACACTGTCGTCATTACCTTCGTGCTGTGCACCATTCCTGACTGGGAGGGCGCCCTGAAGGAGGCGCGACGTGTGCTGAAGCCGGATGGGCAGGTCCTCTTTTCGGAACACGGCCTTGCGCCCGACGAGGGCGTTGCCAAATGGCAGCGCCGGATCGAGCCGGTCTGGAAGCCGCTTGCCGGGGGCTGTCATCTGACGCGAGACACGGGCGAGATGCTGAAGGCAGCGGGTTTTGCAGTGGACGAGATGGACACGATGTACCTGCCGAATACGCCGAAGATTGCCGGTTTCTGCAGCTGGGGGAGTGCGCGTGCCGCGTAGGACCCCGCCATATCTGCCCTTTCTCGAAGGGCCTCCTGTCATTGCGCCCGCGCTGAAGCCGCTTTCCCTGGAGCACTGGCTGATGCCGGACACCGAGGCCGATGCCTGGCTGCTCGACAAGCGTACGCTGATGGCGGAGCGGGCGTATGATACGGTGCTTGGCGATGTGGACAGCGCTGCCTGCCGCGAGCTTTTGTCCATGGTGGGCGAAGCGACGGGCGCGCGCAGCAGCGAGACCTGGCCGAATGCGCTGGCCACGGCCGGGGCGCTGGTTTCGGACGATCTGTGCGTGCTGGAAGACATGGGCGATGGCTGGACACTGATGGCGGGCGTTGTGGCTGCGCCGACTTTCTGGCGACTGGAAGACCAGATCGGCCGCTCGCTGGGCGGGCTGCATTCGCCGGTGCCGGGCGGCGACCCGGAGCTGGCCTCGCGCATCAACCGCATTTTCGATGGCCTGCAGCCGGCACGTGTGCTGGAACGGTTCAACTGGACGGTACAGGTGTCGGGCGAACTCTTCACCATGCGCCGGCCCAGCGCTGACGGCGCCCAGCCGGAAGACCTGCACCTTCGGGTCGAACGCCAGACGATCCGCAAGCTGCCGGAAACCGGTGCGATCTGTTTCACCATTCGCGTCTGTGTGGACCCGCTCATGCATCTGCTCGCCGACCCGGATGTGCGCGAGACCTTCGAGGATTCCTGGATTGGCGCGGACCGCGAGATCCGTGCCTATAAGGGCTGGGACGATCTTGAGGACCTGGTCGGCCAGGCCTGCCGGCAATCGGCTGCGGCCGGATAGGCGCTGACGGTCGAAATCTCCGCAAACTGCGTTATGTGAGAGGCGATTGCTGATTCACACACGATTTTCCGGGAGACGCGCATGGCCTACTGGCTCTTCAAATCCGAACCTTTCAAATGGGGCTGGGACCAGCAGAAAAAGGCCGGCAAGAAGGGTACAGAATGGGATGGCGTGCGCAATTATCAGGCGCGCAATTTCATGCGGGACATGAAAATCGGCGACAAGGCCTTCTTCTATCATTCAAACAAGGGGCTGGAAGTCGTTGGCATCGCGGAAATTTGCGCGGAAAGCCATTCGGATTCGACCACTGATGACGAACGCTGGGATTGCGTCGATATCCGCGCCGTCTGCGACATGCCGAAGCCGGTCACGCTGGTCGACATCAAGGCCAATGAGAAACTGGCCGACATGTCGCTGGTCACGAGCTTCCGCCTGTCTGTGCAACCTGTGACGGAAGATGAGTGGATGGAAGTCTGCCGGATGGGCGGGCTGAACGGGAAGACGCTGAAGCCGCTCTAGGCCGCCTCAAGATCAAACGACATGGCGACGTCTGCGCGGGCATACATCGGCCCGAAGCGACGGAGGATGTCGGCGTCGTGGATGAAGCCAGCCTTCTCATAGAGGTGGATCGCTGCCTGACACTTGCTGTTGGTGAGCAGGAACAGTTCTTCAATGGGCAGGCTACCGGCGCGCTGCAGGAGGTGGTCGAGCAGGAACTCGCCCGCCTTGCGCCCGCGCGCTGACTTGCGAACGCCCATCTTGGTCAGCTCATAGCTTGCGCCTTCGACCGGCATCAGCGCGCCGCAGCCGACGATGCCGAGGTCCGGCGCTTGGACGAAGAGGATAGTGCCGCCCGGCTGGATGATGTGCTGTTCGGGGTTTTCGAGCACCTCGATATCATGCGGCTCGAGCTTGAACATCTCCTCGACCCATTCGCGGGAGATTTCGGCGAAGGTGCTGGCGAGCGAGCTGTCATATTCGACAATGGAGAGATCCTTGAACAGCGCGGCCTGCCGGGAGGCGGTGATCCGGTCGAGCAGGGATTTCTCGTCGAGGGCGGCCTCGATACGGCTGAGCATGGCGAGCGCATCAACGCCATCGCAGGCTTCTTCGGCGCCTCGCGCAATGTGGGGCCAGAGATCGCGTTCCATACGCTCTATCAGCGCCTTGCCTTCATCGGTGAGGCTGATGGTGCGCGTGCGGCGATCTTCCTTCGATGTGTCGGTTCGGGTCAGGCCGAGCCTGGCGAGGCTGTTGTGGATGCGGGTGATGCCGGGCTGGCTCATGCTGATAATGTCGACCGCCTCACCAACGGTGAGCGGGCCGTGGCGGTGCAGCGCCGCGAAGAGCGGGAAATGGCCGGGTTGCATGGGATAGCCCATGTCGAGATGCGCGCGCGCCGCATCCGCCTGCATGCGTTCGGCGAGGCGCTTCAGCCTGCTGCCGAGGGCGAGATAGCCAGTCTGTGAGAGTATGTCGGTCATGATCCCCTCCGGTTTCACATGTTATATAACTCGTAATATAAAATCTGCCAGAGGAGGCGGGTGAATTTTGTGGCGGGTTGGAGAAGGGCGGGGCGGGGCAAGGCCCGCCCATCGGAGCCTGCCGATCAGGGACTGCGGCTTAGCGCTGGTATTTGATGAAGGGCGTGCGCGCCGCGACCTGATCGTAGAGCATGCGGCCGCGATAATTGAATTCCTGCGTCATCCAGTAGACAGACGGCGTGCCATTCCTGTCGGCTGCGGCATAGACAGCCTCAATCAGCGCGCGGCCCACGCCGCCGCCGCGCGTCTGCGGATCGACATACAGGTCCTGAAGGTAGCAGACGTCTTCTGTTCGCCAGCAATGGCGGTGGAAGAGGTAATGGACGAGGCCGCAGGGCTTGCCGTCCTGCTCGGCGATCAGCCCGTGCATGTCAGTCATTGCCGGGTCGAGCAGGCGGGTGAAGGTCGCCTCATACACCTCGTCTGGCAGCGTGCTCTCGTAAAACTCCAGATAACCTGTCCAGAGCCGCGTCCACTCGGCGCGGTCATTGTCTCTCAGCGGTCGGATATCAAGCTTCATCGCACGCCATCCTCAAAGCTTGCGAGCGCCCATTCGGCGAAATTGGCGAGGTTTCCGCCCCTGAACAGGAAAGCGCCGACGCCCGCCGCGCGGCCGGCTTCGATATCGGTTTGCTTGTCGCCGATAAGAAAGCTCTGCTCGCGATTGACCGGAAAGTCGGCCATGGCCTGGAGCAGCATGCCCGGACCCGGCTTGCGGTCGATGCTTTTCTTGCGATAGCGGCTGACCTCCCCCTCTTCATGCCATGGGGCATGGTAGAAGCGGTCGATTGCCGTGCCGGCTTCGGCAAGTTCCCTGGCCATGTGCTCATGCAGCGCCTGCATGTCGGCTTCGGTATAGTAGCCGCGTGCAATGCCCGACTGGTTCGTCACCACAAAGACATACCAGCCGCGGCGCTTGAAATTCGCAACGCATTCGATCGCGCCGTCGATCCATTCGAACGCGTCAATCCTGCTCACATAGCCCCGGTCGACGTTGAGGACGCCATCGCGGTCAAGAAACAGGGCAGGGCGCTTGGGGCTCATAAAATCCCTCATAGACGAGGCTGGTGCCGGGGGCCAGTAATCAAGTTTTGCTGGAAAAATCCGCCGATTTGGACTTTGCTTTACGGCAGGAGACGCAAAACAAACGAGATGTCTCCTCTGAGGGAGGACTACAATGGAACAATATCTTCCACTTATTCTGAGTGCCATCGGTGGCGGTGTGCTCGGTCCGATTGTCGCCAAGGTTCTTGGTGGCAGCGGAACCGGCGGCCTGCTGGGCGGCGTGATCGGTGGCATAGGCGCCCATTTCGGTGCTGACGCAGCCGGGGTTGGAAACCTGCTCGGCGGCGGCGCCATGGTGCACGTCCAGAACCTTCTGGAAGGCGGCGTCGGAGGGGGCATCCTCGGCGTCATTGCCGGCATGGTGATGAAGTCGAAGGCCTGATCAGGCTGGAGCTTCCAATCGAAGAAGGCGGTCCCATGAATGGTCGGGGCCGCCTTTTTCGTATGCGCTATTCAGCGGCGGTGAGGTCGGCAACTTCACGGCGATTGGCGCGCACACCTGCCATGAAGGGGATGATGGCGAGCGCGGTCAGGATGGATGCCAGCAGGAAGGCCGCGCCGGGGAAGTAGACGGGCGCATCATCTGTGGCGAAGACGTGCAGCGTCTGCGTCATCAGGAGCGGGGCAAAGATCATCGAGAAGGCATTGAGGCTGGCTGTCGCGCCCTGCAGCTCGCCCTGCGCATTCTTCGGTGTGAGGCCGGACATGATCTGGTTCATGGCGGGCCCGAAGACGCCGCCGAGTGCGCCAAACGGGATGATCGCGTAGACCATCCAGTCCCTGAAGGCCATCGCATAGAGGCTGCAGGCAATGGCTGTGATGGCGAGCCCGCCAACGGCGGTGCGCAAGGGGCCATAGCGTTTCAGGGCCGGGCCGATCAGCACCGCTTGCGTGATCGCCGATCCGATGCCGACCAGGGTGAGCGAGAAGCCGATCTCTGCTTTGCCCCAGTCATAGCGGATTTCTGAATAATAGTTCCACGTTGCCGGGAAGACATTGTGCGCGAACATGAACAGGCCATAGGCGGCGATGAACCAGGCGACCTTGGGCAGTTTCGAGAAATGCTTCAGGGCGCCGAACGGATTGGCGCGCTGCGGGTCAAAGGGGCGCCGGTCCTCCCTGGCGAGCGATTCCGGCAGGACGAAATAGCCGTAGAGGAAGTTGAGGAAGGAGAGCGCCGCTGCGCCGAAGAAAGGCAGGCGCGTGTCGATGGCGCCGAGCCATCCGCCGAGCGATGGGCCGATGATGAAGCCGATGCCGAAAGCTGCGCCCATCATGCCAAACGCCTTGCCGCGCTCATCCGGCTCAGTCACGTCCGCGATATAGGCATTGGCGGTGGAGAAGGTCGCCGAGGAAATGCCTGTCAGGGCGCGCCCGATGAAGAGCAGCCAGAGCGAATGGGCAAAGCCCATGATCAGGAAGTCGATGCCAAGCGTTGCGATGGAGGCGAGCAGGACGGGCCGGCGTCCAAACCGGTCGGACAGGCCGCCAATGGTCGGCATGGCGAGGAAGTTGAGGACACCGAACAGCGCCATCAGGAAGCCGCCAATCGCGACCGTGTCCTCAGGTGGCTTGCCCGTCAGCTCTTCCAGCAGGAAGGGCATGACCGGGATGATGATGCCGAAGCTGATCATGTCAATCGCCACGCTGACGGTGACAAACAGGAAGGCATTCTTGCCGTGCTTGCGGATGGCAGGTGCCTCAGTCATGCGGCACGGCAATGGCGGGGAATGGTGCGTTCGTCAATCAATCAGTTCTGCGCGGGCATCCGGGTGAGCGAGGAGAGCGCCACGCCGGTCAGGATGAGCGCGGTCGCGATGAGAAAGCGGGTGGTCAGCGGTTCCGACAGGAAGACCATCCCACCGGCGGCAGCGATGGCCGGAACGGTGAGCTGAGCAATGGCGGCGAGGCTGGACGTGAGATCGCGCAGGGCGGCGTACCAGATTGCATAGCCAAGCCCGGACGTGACCGCGCCGGAGAGGAGCGCATAGGCAAGCCCGGTGCCGCTGGGCAGGGCTTCACCCTCAATGAGCACGCCAGCAAGGCCGACCGGCACCATGATCAGGGCAGCGCGGAGGAAATTGCCGGCTGTCAGGGCTGTGGGCGAGGTGGCTCCCCGGCCGCGGAGGGAATAGACGCCCCAGGCGACGCCGGACGCCGCCATGAAGAGGGCGCCTTTCAGCGGCGGGGCCGAAAGGCCCGGCAGCAGCAGCCAGACGAGGCCTGCAATCGCGAGCAGGAGACCCGCCCAGCGTGCGGGGCGCAGCCGCTCTCCGCCATACAGTGCGGCGCCGATCATGGTGATCTGTACCATGGCGAACAGCAGGAGCGCGCCAGTGCCGGTGGTGAGGCTGAGATAGGCGAGCGAGAAAGCGGCGGCATAGACAAGCAGTGCACTCGCCGAAATCCAGCTGCCGGACCGGAGTGCGGCCAAGGGGGAGGCGATGAGGCCGAGCACCAGCGCGCCGGAGACGATGCGGACAGTGGTAAAGGCCCACGGGCCGGCTTCACCGGTCGCCATGGCGAGGCGGGCGAACACGGAGTTCGCCGCGAAGGCGATCATGGCGAGGGCCGTGATCAGGAAGAGGCGGAAAGTGAATGACATGGCTGCCCCGCGTGCCGCAAACCGCGCCACACTTCCAATCAAATTGTCGGCAGGGCCCTAGTCCGCCGCGCCAAGCTGCTTTTCGAGGAACTCGGCCTGACGCCGATAGTAGAAGAGCTGGTTGGACAGTTTGCGCCAGCCATGGCCTTCATCCGGGATGCGGATATAGGGCGCGTCGATACCATTGGCTCGGAGCGTCTTTACCATGATCTCGGTCTCATAGACGTCGATGCGCGGGTCCATCACGCCGTGCGAATAGAGGACCGGCACCTTGATATTGTCGGCAAGGGTGATGGGCGAATTCTCGGTATAATAGTCAATCCATTCCTGCTCGCGGATGTCGCCATATTCGATGCGGTCTGACGCCTTGAGGGCGGGAGACGCGACCTGCAGGGCGGTGACCCAGTTGCCGACACCGTAAAGGGATGCGCCTGCGTCGAAGGCGTCCGGATAGAGCGCGAGCACGGCATTCACCATATAGCCGCCATAGGAACCGCCCACGACCGCAGCGCGGCTGGTATCGACGCGGCCATCCTCTTCGAGGGCGCCCAGCATGTCGATCAGGTCGCGCACGCTGTCGCGGCGTTTCTTCTGGTCATCGAGGGTGACATAGGTGCGGCCGAAGCCAGTCGAGCCGCGGACATTTGGCTGGAAGACGGCAAGGCCGCGATCGAGATGATACTGGACGACGGCGTTGAAGCTCGCGACAGACTGGCCGGTCGGCCCGCCATGCACGAGGAAGATAACTGGCGGCGGGCCGTCCTCGGTCCGCGAGCTGTCGTCCGGCACGTAGAGAAGGCCCTGCAGTTCTACGCCGTCGCGGGCGGTCATGCGGATGCTTTCGGGGCGGATGAGGCGGGCCGGGTCGAGGCCGGCATAATTGGAGGCGAAGACCTGGTCGATCTTGGCCGTTCCGAGGTCGATGACGAACACGTCGCCCGGCGTGCGCCAGCCATTGACGCGGACCGATATCTTGTCCGACGCGCCGGAACAGGAGACCTGATACGTCCCTTCGGGCAGGATCGAGGTGTCGATCTCAAGCGGAATGCCGTTTTCGTCGATGTGCAGGGAGTAGAAGCCGTCTTCATTCTCGGTCCAGACGAGATACTGGCTCTTCGTGCCGCAGAGATTGACGCTCTCGACGTCGTGGGCCGTGTGCTCAAGGACGTCGGTCTCGCCGCTCGCGACATTGTAGCCGGTGAGGGCCTTCCATTCGCCGCGCTCATTGGAGGCGAAATAGAAGCCCGAACTGTCCGGCAGCCAGGCAAAGCCGCCATCGCCATGATTGGCGCGCGGGTCGGGCTTTGCGATCTGCGTCATGTCGCCGGATGCGAGGTCGAGCAGGTAGAGATTGTCGGAATCCTCGCCGACCGTTTCGGTGACGATGAGCTTCGTGCCGTCCGGTGAAATGTCATGCGCGAAGAAGCCGAACTCGCCTTCGTAGATGCGTCTGGTTTCCCCGGTGCGGAGGTCGGCAGTGTAGATGTCGAAGTCTTCGCCATTTCGCTCGGTCGAAGAGAAGGCGATGGTGTTGCCGTCATTGCTGATATCGCCAAAAGCGCGGAAGCCGCCCTCGACGGCGGGCAGGACGAGCGTTTCGGAGGAGCCGTCGGCTGCGATGCGGTAATAGCTCTCCTGCTCATTGCCATCATTGTCCGTGCCGTAGATGAGCGACTGGCTGTCGGGGGCCCAGCGGAAAAAGGTGACGCCATTGCCGAAGGTCAGCTGTTTTGCCTGTCCGCCTGTGCTGGGCAGCGTCCAGAGCTGCGGTTCGCCGGTCACGTCCCAGAAAAAGGCCAGTGTTTCGCCGTCCGGTGAAATGCCGGTGGCACCTGCGCCGCTCGCCAGGAGGTAGCGGGCGATATTCGACGGGTCCTGTCCGGCAAGGCCGACATTCACCGCTTCGCTTTCGGGCGAAATCGCCTCGAGCGACATGTCCGGACCGGTTTCGCCCTGCTGGGCGGCAGCCGCCATGGAATGGGCCATCGCAAGGGCCGAAACGGCGAGCATGGTTCTGAACATGACGGATCTCCTGAAGCCTTGAACGCTTCTTGGTGAGCCGAACGTGTGGCGCTGTCAAACAGGCTGCCCCGGCACCTGAGGATTGTGGACGAAAATGCCCGAACCGGGGCAATCGGGATTAAGCCCTTAACAGACAGGGCGTCATGGGTGATAGTTTTTACCAACAGGCACACTGCGAGGGAAAAATACGATGACAGCTTTGATGATCGTGGGGGCGATCGTGGTCGTCCTGCTGCTCGTTGTTATCGTGATTTACAATCAGCTCGTCGGCAAACGCCAGATGGTGAGCAATGGCTGGGCCGACATCGATGTGCAGTTGAAGCGGCGGGCCAATCTCATCCCGCAACTTGTGGCGACCGTCAAAGGCTATGCCGCCCATGAGCGCCAGCTCTTTGAGGAGGTCGTCGAAAAGCGCAATCTCGCCGCCAGCGCCGGTGATGACGCCGCCGCACGCGGCGCCGCCGAGTCGGAACTCTCGCGACCTATCGGCCGCCTGATGGCTGTGGCGGAGGATTATCCAGACCTCAAGGCGAGCGCCAATTACAAGGACTTGCAGGACGAGCTGTCCGATACGGAAAACAAGATCGAGATGGCGCGCCGCTTTTATAATGGCGCTGTGCGGGAGCTGAACACGCTGGTCGAGAGCTTTCCCGCGCAGCTTGTTGCAGGCCCGTTCGGGTTCAGCCAGGCGGCCTATTTCGAGATCGTCACGGCGGAACGGGCTGTACCGGACGTCGATTTCGGAGCGGCCAGCTGATGTGGCGGCTGACGGTCCTTGTCTTCGCCGCGCTCTGGTGCGCCCTGACGGCCTTCGGTGAAGAGGTCATCAACCGCTTCGATGTTGCGATTGAGGTCGAACGTGACGGCGATATTGTGGTGACGGAGACGATCAATCTCACGGCGGAGAATTTCCGGATCAATCGCGGTATCTTTCGCGACCTGCCTCGCTACTACACGCAGACAGAGGGCGGTGATCGCCTGCGCTATGAGTATGACGTGCTTTCGGTGCGCCGCGATGGACGCCGCGAACCCTATGAAACGACCACCGACGGCAATGCCTGGCGCATCCGGATCGGCGATCCGGATGTCATCATCGCGCGCGGCGAACATGTCTATGTGATCCGCTACCGGGTGAAGAACCAGATCACCTATCTTGAGACGTATGATGAGCTGTACTGGAATGTGACCGGCAGTTACTGGTCCTTCCCGATCCTGACGGCGACAGCGGAAGTCAGCTTTCCTGAGGGCGTCCAGCTGGTCCAGCAGGAGGGCTACACAGGCGGGTTTGGCGCGCAAGGAAAGGCCTATGCCTTCCGGCGCGAAGGCGCGAAATTTGTGTTCGAAACAACAGAGCCGCTCGCGCGGAATGAAGGGCTGACCATCGCTATCGCGATTGAGAAGGGGCTCATCGATCCGCCTTCGGCGGGCGACAAGACCGCGATCTGGTGGCAGCTCTATGGGTCGCTGGCCGTGCTGCTGGTCTCCCTCGTCGGTGTCTTCACCTTTCTCTATCGCTCCTGGGACCGGGTGGGCCGCGACCCGCCCAAGGGGCCAGTCTTTCCCCGCTATGAAGCCCCGAAGGGCTATTCGCCAGCGGCCGTGCACCACATCTATCATCGCGGTTTCAACGGGCATGACGCGCTGATTGCGACGCTGGTCAATCTGGGGGTCAAGGGCCTCATCGAGATCAATGCCCAGGACAAGAAGAATACTCTCCTGACGCCGGCGGGCTTGCGCACTGCCAAGCTGCCACCGGAGGAACAGGTGCTGGAAAACAGGTTGTTCTCGTCCGGCACGCTGAAGCTGGGCGACAAGTACAATGCGTCCTTCACCAGCGCCTATATGACGTTTCGCAAGAAGCTGTCGGCCAGGTTCGGCAGCGATTATTTCAAGTGGAATATCGGCTATACGATGGTCGCGATTATTCTGTCTGCGATAGCTATCATCTTTGCCATCAACCATGCTGCGAACTGGTCGGTCTGGCTGACCGCGCTGATTGTCGCGCTCGCCCTTTTGAACGGGCTCTTCATGTATCTGATGCCGTCTCCGACACCGAAGGGGCAGGCTGTGCGGACCGAGATCGAAGGCTTCAAGCTGTACCTGGAAAAGGCTGAGAAACTGCAGCTCAATGCGGCCGAGGTCGGCACCGACCGCCCGCCGCCAATGACGAAGGAGCGCTACGAGAACTTCCTGCCCTACGCGATTGCGCTCGGCGTGGAAGAGCCGTGGACCGAGCATTTCGAGACGATGCTGCCCAAGGAAGCAGCCGCCTATAATCCAGGCTGGGCCCATATGGCGCACCGCTCAGGTGGCTGGGGCGATGTGAACCGCGCGATAACGAGCAATATCAGCTCGGCAGTGTCCAGTTCCATGCCGAGAAGCTCAGGCTCCTCAGGCTCGGGCGGTGGCGGCTTTTCCGGTGGTGGCGGCGGCGGCGGTGGCGGTGGCGGCTGGTAGCCGGCAGGAGGCTGCCCTCATCCCTGCTCTCCCCTTAAAGGGGAAGAGGAAGACGGCTTGCTAGCGTGCGGCGTGACGGCCTCGTGGTTCGACTTCGCTCACCATGTCGGCCTTTGAGACGTCGGAAATAGCCGGCCCAATGGAGCGTCCTTCGACACGCTCAGGATGAGGGCCGGGGTTGGGTCAGTTCAAATCGGCGCGGGCCTCCTGGGGAACGTGCCGGCCGAGGAAAGGGACAATCCTGTTGAGCAGGACGGGCACCATCTTCTCAGGCATGTCATGGCCCCATTTCTCGATGATCTCGATCTCTGCGCCCGGTATGCGGTCAGCGATATCCTGGCCGGCGGCAGGGCGGATCAGCGGGTCCTGTGCGCCGTGCAGGACGAGCGTCGGCACCCTCAGGCCCGGCAGACGGTGATGCCAGCGCGGCTGGGCCAGAATGGCGGCATATTGGCGGGCGACCCCCATTGGCCGGTCTGACCGCTCAAACGCGCGGACCGCCATTGCCTTCACATCGGCGTCCGGATTGCGGACACTTTCATGAGAGCCGATGACGCGGCGTGACTGGGCGGCGAGGTTGCCTATGGCGTCTGCCGTGCGCATTTCGGGGACGGCGGTGAGCGCCTTCTGGGCCTCCTCGCTCGCAGGCGGCAGGGTCGGATCACCCGATGTCGTCATGACAGGGATCAGGGTACGAACGCGCTCAGGGTGATTGAGGGCGAGCAGCTGGACGATCATGCCGCCCATCGAGAAGCCCATCACATCGGCTTTTTCCGCGCCGAGGGCGGTGACCAGTGCAGCGGCATCGGCGGCCATGTCGTCGAGAAGGTAGGGCACTTTCTCGTGCATGGGCTCACCGGCCGCGATCCCCTTGACGATGTCGCGTGGGGCAGGGGGGACCGCATTGGTGAACTCCGTGGTGAGGCCAATGTCGCGATTGTCGAAGATGACGACGCGGCGGCCGGCGTCGGCAAGGCCCTGCTTGAAGCTCTCCGGCCAGGTGATCATCTGCCCGGAAAAGCCGGACACGACGAGCATCATCGGATCAGCCGGGTTGCCATATTCCTCGTATTCGATCTCGATCCCGTTGGCGGCAATGCGCGGCATATGTGTCTCCCTCATATTGTTTTGCAGGAGACACTATGGCCTTGCCGACAAAGCTCAAGCGATGGCGCGTGAAAATGCGGTCAGGCGTCAGTCGTCCTTCTGATTGAGGAAAATCAGGATAAGGGCGCTCGCCGCGTGATACATGAAGGCACCTTCGAATGAGCCAACCCCGACGGCGCTCTGCCACATCTGCAACAGCGCTGCGCCAAACACCTGGAAGAAGCCGAACCAGACGATCAGGGCGATGCAGCAACCGGCGACCGCCCATTTTTTCGAGGCGTTGAAGTCTGCAGCCGGGGCTTTCACCGTTTTGAACATGTCCCAGGCCCCTTTGAAGCAGACCAGCCCAACGAGAAGTTCGCCGGTCATGATCACGATCAGCGCCAGCATGATGATGGCAGGCGCGGTAATCCCCGGAATGACAAGGTTCTGGTAGACCGGGCTGTCAGCCTGGCTCAAAACAGCGCCGACGGCGCCTTGCGCATATTCGAAATTCACGGCGTTGGATACGAAATAGAACAGGCCCTGCAGCCCGACCAATACGACCAGTACAATCTTGAAATAGCGGATCATTGTCTGTCCTCCCCTGTATTATTTGGAGAACGTCCTAACATGATTTGCGACTAATTCCAGAAACTGCAACGAACGCGCCTAGCGCCCCAGTTCCTTCATTGCGTCTTCGAGGCCCTGCAGGGTCATCTCGAACATGCGGCCGGGGCCGATGAGTTCGTTGATGAGCTTGATGGAGCCGGTATATTCCCACGCGCCGGACTTGACCGGGTTGAGCCAGACCAGATCCGGGAACTGCTTGACGAAGCGCTGCAGCCAGATGCCGCCGGCTTCCTCGTTCCAGTGCTCGACCGAGCCGCCGGCATAGGTGATCTCATATGGGCTCATCGTGGCGTCGCCGACAATGATGACCTTGTAGTCGGACGGATATTTGTGGAGGACGTCCCAGGTCGGGATGCGCTCATTATGGCGGCGGCGATTGTCCTTCCACAGGCCCTCATAGGGGCAGTTGTGGAAGTAGAAATATTCAAGGTTCTTGATCTCTGACCGGGCCGCTGAGAACAGCTCCTCGCAGACTTTTACATGCGGGTCCATCGAGCCGCCGACATCGAGCAGCAGCAGGACCGAGACCGTGTTTCGCCTCTCGGCGCGCATTTCGAGGTCGAGATAGCCCTGGCGGGCGGTGTTCTTGATGGTCTGGTCCAGATCAAGCTCATCCTGCGCGCCCTCGCGGGCCCATTTGCGCAGGCGTTTCAGCGCGACCTTGATATTGCGGGTGCCAAGCTCGACGCTGTCATCGAGGTTCTTGAATTCGCGCTTGTCCCAGACCTTGACCGCGCGGCGATGGCGGGACTTTTCCTGGCCGATTCGCACGCCTTCCGGGTTGTAGCCATTCGCGCCGAAAGGCGATGTGCCACCGGTGCCAATCCATTTATTGCCGCCTTCATGGCGTTTCTTCTGCTCTTCGAGGCGCTGTTTCAGCGTTTCCATGAGCTTTTCGAAGCCGCCCAGCGCCTCGATCTCGTCCATCTCTTCCTTGGTCAGGAATTTCTCGGACATCTTGCGCAGCCACTCTTCCGGCAGGTCCTGCACGTCGACGGCGTCCTGCATGCTGTCGAGGCCCTTGAAGACATGGCCGAACACCTTGTCGAACTTGTCGAGATTTCGCTCATCCTTCACCAGCGCCGTGCGCGAAAGATAGTAGAAATCCTCGACATCCATGTCGATCACGCCCTTGTCCATCGCTTCGAGGAGGGACAGGTATTCCTTCAGCGTGACCGGGACCTTTGCGTCGCGCAATTCATTGAAGAAATTCAGGAACATGAGGGGCGTCTCCGCTATCTACCGGCTAAACGTAGCGCGCACGCCAGCCAACTCCAAGGGCTGACGCGGCGCGAGCGGTCATTTCTGGCGGATTGAGCGACCTAGTAGCGGTTCTTGATCAGCATGACGCGCTTGATGGCGGTCGTCATATTGGGGTCGAGCTGCATGATATCGCTGATGCGGTTGAGGAAGTCTTCCTCGGTTTCGCGCAGCTGGCGATCGGCGAGCACAATGTCGACGCAGTGGGCGAACACGGACAGGCGCATGTCATGGGGCAGGGCAAGGCAGGCTTCGCGCAGGCCCTCCTTGCGCTCGCGCATGCGCTCATTCACCGTCTGGTTGACGGCGGCCATCTGCTGCGGGCTGAGGCGTTTCATGGTGCGCGACCGCTTGACCAGCGCTGCGATCTCGTCGCGCTCTTCCGGGGCGAGGCTGCCATCGGCAAACGCCGCTTCCAGCAGGAGGCAGAGAAAGGCTTCCGGAATGGTCCAGTCGGACTCGCTGTTCTCGTTGAATTCCTGTTCTAGCCTCGAAAGGTCAGGGAAGGATTCCGCCTTCTTTTCCGGTTCCGGCTCGTCTCCGAATAGGATTTTTACGTCGGTCATATGTTTGGTCCCTAAGAAAACGGACATGGTGTGGTCGGTTGATCGCAGATCCCGCTAACCCGTCCTGAATTGTCCTCATCCTTCTGTCCCGCCTGATGCTCGTCGACCGGGATGTTGGTGGTTCGACGCCTAGCAACCGCCAGGCGTGTCGCACGTTTCCAGATCAACCGAAGCGATGCCCTCATTGCGGGCCCTGGCCAGCTTGATTTTCTCGATATCGTTCCGGATCGCCCTGGCCTTGTTCTCCAGTGTCTTGGCATACTGGCGGATCTCGTTTTCAGTTTTCAGCTTCCAGTCCGGGTCCGGCCCTTCCGGCATGGTCTCGAAGATCTCGAGCGTGCGGCCGCCAATGTTCGCGGCCTTGGCCTCTTCAATCGCCGCATTGACGCTGGCAAGCTGGGTATCGCGCTCAAGCTCGGCGTCGGACAGGGTCTGATATTGCCTCAGCGTTGCCAGGGCTTCTTCCTCGCGCTGCCGGATCTGCGCATCGCTGCGTTCCTTGTATTTCGCCCATTCGGCCAGGGTGCAGAATTGCGATGTGTCGGAGTTCACAGAGATCGTGTTGAGCGGAACGCACGGCTGCTGCGCGACTGGCTGGACCGGAGCGGGCCTCTCGTCTCCGGCGTTGATAATGGGCATGAGGAAATAGACCACGGCAGCGGCAATCGCCGCCGCGAAGACGGCAACCAGCATCACGCCGCCTGCGGACAGGCCGGTCCTGGGCGGCACGGAATCGGGTTGCGGCTGCGCAATCGGCGTCGGGAAGAGGGTGCGATCCTCATAGATTACCGGTGTCCCTCCGGGTGGATTAGTCATGTTGTCCTCTCCTCATGACGTGTACAATTGGCCCGCATCGGCTGCGCGATCCGTTCCTTCAGCATTTGAATGCCCCATAGAATTTCAGGAAATTCTCGGCATCGGCATAGTCCTGCGGTGTCAGCCCCAGCCCTGTCGGCTTGCTGATCGGGCCTCTCGTCGTGCAGGCAAGCGATGCTTCCCGGATCAGGACGAGCACGGCCTTCGTCTTGGCGGGTGGGCCGTCGGCGAAGGGCGGCCAGCCAAAGTTTGCCCTGTCGTCAGCGGTGACTTCCGGTCTCGCCAGGGCCTGGTTCATCAGATTGGTCTGCCCGGCGCGGATCTGGTCGGATTCGGAGCGACTGTCCGTGCCACCAGTCTTCGCCATGACGTACATGCCCTGCAGCATGAGGTCTTTCGCCGTGTTGCCATTGGTGCAGGTGTCGGGCGCGTATTCACGGCGATTGCCGTCGACGACGCGGTAGCCATAGACATAGCCGCGGTGGACCTTGTCACCGGCCATCAGGCGCGACACGCAAGCCTGCATGCGGTTCTGGAAGCTGCTGCCATCCTTGGCAATGGCGGCCTGCGAGTATTCCAGCGCCTTCTTCCAGTCCGGCGAGCCACTGGTGACATAGGTGGTTGCAAGGGCGGCATTGGCCCGTCCGAGGAGTTCAGACGAATTGGTGTCGCGTCCGGCAATGGCGAGCAGGTCGGCGCGCACGCGCGTCACGTCCGGATTGGCGGTCTTCATGCCGTAGGTGGCGCGGTCGATCAGCGCGTCAGCGAATGCTGGATCCCTCGCGAGGGCGATATTGAGGAGTTCGACAATCTGTTCGGGTGAATAGCTGCCGAGACGGATGCGTGTATCGGCGAAGTGATAATACATCTGCGACAGGGCGGCAGCAGAAAGGTCAGCGGTCTGGGCGAGGCCGTGCGCCTTCTGGTAATTCTCGTGCGCCTGCTGCAGGAGCTGCAGGGCCTGACGGTCTTCGTCGCCGCGCCTGACGCTGCCGCTCTTGGTCGCATTGGACCAGAACACTTCGCCAAGCGTGGAATAGACCTTGAAGGAAGCGGGCAGTGCAGATGCCTGACGATAATCGGCCGTGCCGCCATCCTGGTCACCGAGCGCGAATTTCGCCGTGCCGCGACCGACCCAGGCTTCAGCCTTTTCGAGGTCGCTGGCGCGCTGGCGGGCTGCCGGATCATCCAGCACCTTGTCAAAGGACAGGATGGCTTCGCGATAGTATGGCGAGCTGGCGGCAGAGCCTGAAGACTGCGCGACGCTTGCGAGCAGATTGTTCATCGCGCCGATGCCGATGTTGGGAGCCGCCGCCGTCGGAAACGCATCACGGGCCTCAGAATAGTAGCGAATGGCGCGCGACGCGTTTTCCGGCTCATCCCTGGCCTTGGCAGCAGCATCATTCGCGACCTTCAGGGCATAGGCGTAAAGGGTCGATTTGGCCTGCGGGTCGACGGCCGCGAGCGCCTTGTAGGCGTTGAGGGCCTCGATGGCGTCTGTTGGAATATTGGTCTGCTCATACCGCTCCGCATATCGCTGGGCGAGGCCGTTGAAATAGGACTGGTACTGGCCCTGGGCCAGCAGGTTCGCATTCGTGGTAATGACCGGGCTCAGCTTGCGGCGGCGGTCGAGCGCTTTCGACAGGCAGTCATCGGCGCTGGCGCAGGGCGCGCCTGCCGGTCCAAAGCCATTCGCCGCATACTGACCTGCAATGGTGCTGAGCGCGCTCTCGGACACCAGCGTCCTGTCCACGGCGAGCGCGATGTATTGCTTCTTCTTCTTCGTGTAGTCTTCGGCGCGCTTCCTGCGGCTGCGCCCTTCGCCTTCCGGCGTGCGCGCGACCAGGCCTTCATCCGAGATCTGGGCATAGGACTGGTCGATGGATTTTGCGGCCTCCACAGCATTGCCGTCAGCGAGGAAGGCCTTGGCTGCATGGTAGAAGGCGATGGCCTTCAGCTCTGGTGCGAGCGATGGGTTGAGGCCTGCATAGTTGCAGCTCTGTGCCACTGCCGCGTTCGTCCCTGCGGGCGTGCCCGGCGTCGTACATGGCTCATCGCCGCCGTTCTGAGCCGACGCTGTACCGGACGTGCTGCCTGCGCATGCGGCGATGACAGTGAAGGCAACGAATGCTGAAGCGAGACCGCCGATATGTGCCCTGAGAGGCCAATTGCGTACCATTTTATCCCCACCGTCATGGCTGTTAACCATGCTTCCTTTTAAAGGCTTAATTTCACTCCCGTAAAGATATCGCGTCGATGAATTCGTTTGATGATTGAATCGGGCGCAAGAATTCGGCGCATTCCAGAATGGTCGCTTCTGTAATACTTGTTACAGGTCGGCTAATATAAGAATTCGCTACGCCCCCGTTCCCGGAAATGCGGGGCAGCGGGGGGCGCCCTGTCGGCCTGTGGGCCCTGACCTGCCCCTTCGTCAGGCTTGTCAGACGAGCGCCTTGTCCTAGAAACTCGGCTTTCAGCAATAAGAGGTGTGGGCCCCGGACAGGGGTCAGGCACCGCGTCAGGGAGCAGACCGATCTATGCCAGGCACTTCACTTCTTGCCGACATCCGTATCGCCGACATGACCACTGTCATCTTTGGCCCGTACTGCACGCAGACCCTCGCCGATCTCGGCGCGGACGTGATCAAGCTCGAGCCGCCGAAAGGCGATGATTTTCGCAATGTCGGCAAATATGCGAAGAACCGGGGGATGGGGCCCTGCCACCTGACGATCAATCGCGGGAAGAAGTCCGTCGTCTGGGACATGAAATCGGAAGACGGCCGGGCGGCGATCCGCAAGCTGATCGAGACGAGCGACGTCTTCATCCACAATATCCGGCCTGACGCTGTTGCGAGGCTCGGCCTGACTTTCGAAGAGGTGAAGGCGATCAAGCCGGATGTGGTCTATGTTCACTGCCTCGGTTTCGGGACCGAAGGCCCCTATGCGGGCAAGCCGGCCTATGATGACCTGATCCAGTCCCTGTCCGGGGCGACCAGCCTCCTGCCACGCGTCGATGGCAATGAGCGCCCGCGCTTCATCCCGACCGCCTTTGCGGACAAGGTGTCGGGCCTGCACGCCATGTATGCGACGCTGGCAGCCTTGCGCCACCGCGACCGCACGGGCGAAGCGGTACATGTCGAAGTGCCGATGTTCGAATGTATTACAAGCTTCCTGTTCGAAGAACACTTCTATGAGGCAGCATTCGACCCGCCTGTCGGCCCGTACTGCTATCAGCGCCAGGTTGATCCATCGCGCCAGCCGGTGCGCACACAGGATGGCTGGATCACGATTGCGCCTTATGTCGATGCGCGCTGGGTAAAGCTGTTCGAGGTGCTCGGTGCGCCGCAGGAACTGGAAGATGAGCGCATCAACGACTATCGCGGCCGCTATTTCAATCAGGACTATATGATGTCGCGGGTGCAGGCCTATTTCGTCAACTACACGACCGCGCAGCTGCTCGACATGCTCGGCGAGGCGGACATTCCGGCTGCCCGCGCGAACGATATTTCCGAAGTGCAGGACGATCCGCACATGAAGGCGGTGAATTTCTTTCAGCGCCGCGACCATCCAAGCGAGGGCGGGTATTGGGAGGTCCAGCCGCCGGTGCGCTTTGTCGGCCTGCCCGAGCGGGAGATCACCCCTGCGCCGCGCCTTGGCGAGCAGACCGAGGATGTTCTTGCCAGCCTCGGCCTGTCGGCCGGGGCCAGCAAGGACTAGTCTCGGCTACCAGCGCATGTCGGCGCGCAGTTCTGCGACGGCGTCATGCTCTGATGCCGCGTACCAGTGAATGTCCGCGCCATTGGCAAGGGCGAGCACGGCTGTGCGGTTTTCCTCCGTTTCGACATCCGCCTCGTCATAGGTGCGAAGTTTCAGATGCTCATCGGCCTGCTCGTGCATCTCCTCAAGCTGGGCGTGTTCAATCGGGACATAGAGCGTGCCGAGCTGGCCTGAGGCGGCTGCGGACTGAAGGTCCGGCAGGTTGCGGCCTTCGGGCAACTGATCGTCCATTGCTGTTTCGCCCTGGAAGACGGCGATGATCTTGTCCTCGACATTGTCGGTGCCGCCGCAATGATGCTGGGTGATTTCGAACCGGCCATGCGAGGCGACCTGCGCGAAGCGGCCGACCGTGCCTTCCTCTCCGATAATGTGGAGGGAGCTGGTCTGTGGCGGGAGCGCTTCGGTAACGGCATTGAATGTGTCGTGATAGAACGCGTCGTCGGTTTTCTCGCGCTCCCGGCTCTGGTCCGATCCAAGCGCATGGTGGACGGACTTGCTGTCACTGTCCCTGACAGAGCCGCGCGAGCCGGAGTGGAAGAACACGTCGTCCTGGACATGACGGCGCGCTTCGACCGAGCGGTATTTCGGCGCGTCGAGGCGGTCGCTCATGTCCGAGACGTATCCGCCGGAATAGAGGTAGAGCTTTGGCTCATCCTTCGTCACGTGCAGGACCCAGCGCGTTTCGCGGCTCTGGAAGTCTGCGAGCAGCGGCAGGATGAAGGGTGGTTCGCCGGTCGTGATGGAGGCGACGGGGCGGGCGTTAAGATGGGCCATGCGCTGCTGCTTGCCATCATCGAACAGCGCGATGCCATTGCCGCGAAAGTCGGGCAGGTCGAAGTGTTCGAGCCGATTGGTGATGAAGTCCGATTTCGGGCCGTGATCCTTCACCGTATCGATCACATTCTTTCGCAGGATACGCCATTTCTCACCGCCTGTTTCGATGGATGGACGCGGGACGTAGACGCTCATCGTGTCCTGCGAGAAACCGGCGAAGGCCTGTCTGAATGTTTCGAGGGATGCCTGTTCGGCCATGATCGTCTCCTTCAATTGTCTGGTGTTGCAGAACCAACGGTGAAACCGCACCGGCGTTCCGGATCTGGGGTAACGTGTCACTTGTCAGGCCGGGGTGGTTGGCGCGCCGATGAGGAACCCTATCCCTTCTTCGTGCATTCCAGAAGCGGGATGACAGCCAGAGGAAGCGTTGAAGAATCTTTCAGTCTATATCGTATCCGGCCTGATCATCCTGATCGGGGCTGCGGCGCGTTTCGCCATCGGGAACATCTACAGCGAAGCCGAAGCCACCAACCTGATCGAGGCGCTGACCGGCACCGGGCTCTATCTCGGCTCGGCCATCGCCGGCGCATCGGCCACGACGCTGGCGCTCATGCTGACGCTACTCGGCCTGACGCGGCAGTCCGATGCCGATTTCGACCATGATGTCTTCAGGAGCATCTCGCAAGTTGCCTGGTTGTCCACGGTGAGCCTTGTCGGGGCGGTGATCCTGCTCCTGATGCTCGTCCTGCCGGTCGGCGAGTTCGAGAAGATGCCGGAGGGCTGGTACCGCATCATGTATGAGGTGATCTTCGCACAGACGGTGATCGTGTGCGCCTTGCTCGTCGCGACCGTGGTGCGATTGTTCCTCGCCATCCGCCACGTCATTTCCCGCGTCACGCCAGGCGACGACATCTGACCGGCGGTGCTGCCACCCGCCCGCCTCAGATTGTCGGGAATAAATCGTGTCGCCACACGTCAGAAAGACTGATAGCTGAACTTGTTACAAAGGGTGGAGTCGAGTGGCGTTCACTGTACGAAGCGTGTTCGTCAATCATTATGGATTGGCGTCAGGTCTGGACGATGAAGACAGTCTTCGGGACTATATCGAGGATGTGACGGTCGAAATTGCCCATCTGACCCGGCAATGGAATGACTATTGCGCGCGCTCTGTCGCCACGCATGATGACAGCGAACTGTATCACAATACGATGAGCCATCTGGAGGGGCTGAAAGAACAGGCCCAGAAAAAGCGGGCGCGTCTTCGCCGCTGATCCCTATTGTCTGTGAGAAATGGCACACCCGAGAGGATTCGAACCTCTGACCCCCAGATTCGTAGTCTGGTGCTCTATCCAGCTGAGCTACGGGTGCAAGCCGTTGCGAGGGCGGACACATAGCGGCGCATCGAATGGGATGCAAGCGCTTATGCTGTAACCTTCTGATCTGCTTCATATACCCCGCGAGCGATGGCGCGAGCAAGGGTCGATGCTGCCAATTCACCGATGCGCGTCAGGGCAATCGGTGTTGGCTCTTCCAGCTTCACCTTGCCGGTGGAAATCACGAACAGGGCGTCGCCGTCAAACGGGGCGAAGACCGGGCGGATGGCGCGGGAAAAGCCGGACAGCGCCATCTGCGCGACGCGGTGCGCCTGGGCCGGATTGAGATCTACATCCGTGGCGATGCAGGCAATCGTCGTGTTCTGGCCGGGTTGCGGGTTCATCTTGGCGTCGCCCCATTCCTCGGGGTCGCATTCATAGTCTTCGGGCGGGCGGTGACCGCCAAATTCGCCGCCAATCTCGAAGGGCCAGGCCCAGAAACATGTCGTGTTCGGCATGAAGACGGAACCGAAGCAGTTGACGCCGGCCACCGCGCCGATGGTGATGCCGTCATTCGTGATCAACGAAGCCGAGCCGAGCCCGCCAGCATGCGCGCCGGCATTCGCCCCGATGCCGCAACCGACATTGCCAAGCCCGAAATGCTTGTTGTGATTCTCGAAGGCTTCCTCTCCGAGCTGGCGATAGGGCGGGTTCTGGCCCCAGTCCTTCTTTCCGCCATTGGCGAGGTCGTAGAGAATGGCTGAGGGCACGATCGGGGTCTTCGGTACGCCCGGCAGGTCCTTCAGGCCATAACCGCGGCCCATGGCGCCGAGCCGGGCACAGACCCCGTCTGCGGCGGCAAGGCCGTAGGCGCTGCCGCCGGAGAGAACCACGGCGTCAACCTGTTCGACCATAGTGTCGGCGCGCAGCAGGTCTGTCTCACGGGTGCCCGGTCCGCCGCCAGCAACAGCGCAGGCCGCCGTGACCGGTTCGTCGGCAAGGATGACGGTCGTCCCGGTCAGCGCCTCGAAGTCCTCGGCATTGCCGACCTGTATGCCGTCCACATCTGTGATCAGATTTCGCGGTCCGGGTCGTGACATACATCTATCCTTTTATTTGTTGCAGCCGCTTGTAGGGTGAAGCAAACCGTCCGCCAAGGTCATCAGGGATGCAGATGTCATGCAACTGAATATTCGCCAGGCTGCAGCACTCGCACTTGTTGCCGCAGCCGCCTCTTCAGCTTTTGCGCAAATTACCGTGACCGGCGATGGCACCGAGATGCCCGATCTCAAGGCATGCCTCGCCAATGCAGACAAAGGTGACACCGCCGCCATCGACAAATGCGTCAGCGCGAACCTGGATGAGATCGAAGCCTTCATTGCGGACAATCCGAAGACGGCCATCGACACAGACACCCAAGACGAAGACGAGGCGGACGAAGCCGAATGAAACTGACCCATATTGCGCTTTGCGCAGCGCCGCTCCTCCTGGCAGCGTGCGCGCCCACAGTAAACGAGACCAATCAACCCGCTGACCCGGCGACGCCTGAAACCGAAACGGTCGAGCCTGCGGAATCGGCAGAGCGCCCCGCCTGGACCAAGGGCGCCATGGTGGCCGCGGCAGACCCGCGTGCGGTGGAAGCTGGACTGAAGATACTGAGCGAGGGTGGAAACGCGGTGGATGCGGCAATCGCTGTCCATGCTGTGCTGGGCCTGGTCGAGCCCCAGAGCTCCGGCATCGGCGGCGGGGCGTTCATGGTCTATTACGACTATGAAGCTGATGAGCTGACCGTCCTTGACGGGCGCGAGACGGCGCCGGCAGCAGCGGATGAAAACCTCTTCCTGCAGGATGGCGAAGTCCTGCCCTATGTCGCCGCCTCGCAGTCGGGCCGCTCTGCCGGTGTTCCGGCGATGCCACGCCTCTATGCGACCGCGCATGAGATGTTCGGCAAGGCCGAATGGGCAAGTGTTTTCCAGCCGGCGATCGAGCTTGCGACGGATGGCTTCGAGGTGACGCCGCGTCTTGGCGGGCTGCTTTCCAATGAGCGGCTGCGCGCGGCGATGCGTCTGGATGATGACCCGGTGAGCGCTGCCTATTTCTATCCGGATGGAAAGCCCCTCGCAGTCGGTACCGTCCGCGACAATCCTGAATACGCCGCGACGCTCACGGCGCTCGCCAAGGATGGCCCGGACAGCTTCTATACGGGCGCGAATGCCGAGGCGATCATTGCGGCCGTGACGGCAGAGCCTCTGCCCGGCGCCATGACGGTGCAGGATCTTGCTGATTACAGGGTGAAACTGCGCCCTGCCGTCTGCGGACAGCATGATGAGATCCGTATCTGTTCGGCGCCGCCGCCAAGTTCCGGCGCGATCACGCAGAACATGATCTTTGGGCTGTATAATCGCTCGTTGCCATCGGATGGAGACCTCGCCGAGGAAGACGTGCTGATGGCCTGGGTGGAAGCCCAGCGTCTCGCCTATGCCGACCGCGACCATTATGTCGGCGATGCGGACTATGTGAAGGTGCCGACCGAGGATTTGATCGATCCGGCCTATCTCGATGCGCGCGCGGCGCAGGGCGGTCCGCTCGACGGGACGCCGCAGCCGGGCGATCCGGGCGAAGTGCTCGGACGTGGCCCGATGATCGGCATGTGGGGCCGCGACATGACGGATGAGACGCCGGGCACGACGCACCTCTCCATCATCGACCAGTATGGCAATGCCGTCTCGATGACGGCGACGGTCGAATCCGCCTTCGGCAATTCGCGCATGGTGAACGGCTATCTTCTGAACAATGAGCTGACCGACTTTTCGCGCGAACCGCGGGTCAACAACCAGATCGTCGCGAATGCGCCGGCAGGGGGGAAACGCCCGCGCTCATCCATGTCGCCAACCATGGTGTTTGACGAGAATGGCGACCTGCTGATGGTGACCGGCTCTCCGGGTGGAAATTCGATTGTCGCCTATGTCTCCAAGACGCTGCTCGGCGTGCTCGAATGGGGCCTGACTGCACAGGAGGCGATCAACCTGCCGAACGTCATCGCACGCGGCAGGACGGTTGGCGTCGAGATCGACGTGCCAAAAGGCCAGCAATGGGCCGATACGCTGTCAGCCATGGGCTATGTCGTGGAAGAGCGCACGGGCGAGAATTCCGGCCTGCACACGATTGTGGTGCGCGGTAGCTATCTCGAAGGTGGGGCCGATCCGCGCCGCGAAGGCGTTGCGAAGGCGCTCGCGGAGTAGTCTCAGCGCTCAAGCAGGGTGAGGCGGAAGAGGGTTCCTTGCGGCCCGGTTCTGACCAGCAGCAAATCGCCCCCCATGGAGCGGGCAAGGTCTCGCGAGAGGGCGAGGCCGAGACCTGAGCCATCCTTGCGGGTGGTGCTGGCAAAGGGCTTGAACAGGTTTGACGCCGCCTTTTCAGAAAGGCCGGGGCCCGTGTCGGCGAAGTCGATATGGCCATTGCTGGCGCTGACCGTGATTGTCCCGCCACCGCCCATCGCTTCGGCAGCATTGCGGATGAGGTTGGCGGCGATGCGATGCAGGTGGTCGGGATCGACCTCGATGCTGGCGGCCGGGTCGGTCTCATTCCTGAAGGATATTTCACGGGCCTCTGCGAGGGCCTCGAGGGCGGCTTCCTCGATGGCCTGATACGGGCGGACGGGCTGGATCTCCGCGCCCGGCATGGTCGATCGGCCATATTTCAGTGTGTCGCTGGCGAGCTTGATGGCGCGTTCGAGGGCCCGCTCCAGGCGCGGCGCGGCGCGCTGCACGCGAGGGTCATCAGATGTCGAGAGCGCGTCGGACGCAAGCTGAGCGGTGGCGAGCGAATTGCGCAAATCATGATTGATCTTGGCGACGGCCTCGCCGAGCTGGGCAAGTCGCTCTCGCTGGCGGAATGTATCGGAGACGGCGCTTTCCATGTCGGCCAGCGCGTTCTGGGCGCGGCCGATCTCATCCTTCCGCGAGGTCGGCGAGAGGCGCTTGGTCCAGCTGCCCGGGTCTTCGCGGAAGCGGATGACGGATTCGGTGACGCGCTTCATGGGGCGCACGACGAGCAGGAAGAGAAGAAGGTAGATCAGCGCCCCTGCGGTCAGAGAAATCAGCAGCGACAGCCAGAAGACGCGCCAGCCGAAGGCGGCGAGGCCTTCCTTGAGTGGGGCTTCGGGCAGGATGATCTCCAGCGTGCGACCAGGCGCAGAGCCCATGGCGCGCACGATGAGGAGGCGGCCGTCTTCGGCGTGCCAGGTGTCGATGGTCTGCATGATCGAGCCCATCATGCCTTCGTCCATGAGATCGACCATCTTCATCGTGCCGGTCAATGGCATGGCCGGGGGAAGCAGTTGTTCGCGCATGTCTTCGCTGAGTTCGGCAACGGCCAGAACCTCGGCGCGCTTGAGCAGGTCATTGGAAAGCTCATCCGACACCATACGGCTAGGCGCGGCCTCGAGCGACAGGGCGGCAATGCGCGCGGCCTGCACACGCTGGTCGAGCCAATTGGCGCGGTAATTCGCGGCGCTCGGCAGGAAGACCAGGAATTCAACCAGCAGGATCACGAAAATGGTGACGAGAAAAAGCCTGACCGACAGGCTGTCGAACAGGCCGGACCGGCTCCTGCCGGAAGAAGGTGTCGCTGCGTCAGCCACGCGCAGGGAGATAGGCTAGGGGATGCGCTGAAGCAAGCTGACAAGCGTCCGCGCGGGCTTGCCGAAGACTGTGTCCGTGAAGTGAGCGCTGGCGGCGCGTTTCACCACTTCGGTTCGCGTCGGATAGGGGGAAATGAAATTGGTCAGCGACTGGACCTTCATGCCGTTCGACATGGCATAGGTCACCAGCTGGATGATATCGCCCGCGCCCTCGCCGACAATCGACGCGCCGACAAGCTTGCCCTTGCGGATAATGAGCTTGCACTCGCCTTCGGTCTTGCCCTCGGCGATAGCGCGGTCATTTTCGTGGAAGGAGAAGCGGGACACTTCGATGCTGTCACCATATTCGGCGCGCGCTTCGGCCTCTGTCAGGGCGAGCTGCGCGACCTCGGGGGAGGTGTAGGTGACCGCCGGCAGGGGGAGTGAAGAGGATTTGCTGCCCTGCTTGAACAGGGCGCGGCGCACAAAGACCGAGGCGTGCCAGCCGGCGAGATGCGTGAACTGCCCCTTGCCGGCAACGTCTCCGAGCACCCAGACGCGCTTGTTGGAGACAGAGCGAAGCTTGTCCGTCACGAGGATGCCCTGCCGGTCTGTCTCGACATCGCCAGCCTGCAGGGCGAGGCCATCAGTGACGGGCTTGCGGCCTGTCGCAACGAGGAGATGAGAGCCGGTCAGCGTCTTGCGGGCGGTCTCATCCTCGACCTCGACCGAGATGACGCCATCGGCCTGCGAAACAGAGACGGCCTTGTGCTTTTCCAGGATGGTCACGCCTTCCTTGCGCAGGGCGGCAACGGCAATCTCGGCATGATCCCTGTCGGACCGGGCGAGGGCCTTGTCCATCTCGATCACGGTGACGGCCGAGCCGAGGCGCGCGAAGGCCTGCGCCATTTCCATGCCGATGGGCCCAGCGCCAAGGATGAGCAGGTGTTCGGGCAGCGATTTCGTCCAGAACACGGTTTCATTGGTGAGGTAATCGACGGTGTCGAGGCCGGGAATGGGCGGTATGGCAGGGACAGAGCCGGTCGCGATGATGATCCGGCGCGCCTGCACGACCACGCTCTTCGAGGCAACGGTGTTGGGGTTCGTGAAGTGAGCGTGCTCGCGAATGACGGTGACGCCGAGGCCTTCAAACCGTTCCTGGCTGTCGACCGGGGCGATGGTGTCGATGGCCTTGCGGATGTGTTGCTGGACACTCGGCCAGTGGGTGACGGGTTCGACGGTGGTAATGCCAAAGGTGCTGCTCTCGCGGGCGGCGGCGGCATATTTCGCGGCCGACAGGAGCGCCTTGGAAGGCACGCAGCCGGAATTCAGGCAGTCTCCGCCCATCTCGCCTTCCTCGAACAGGACGACGTCGAGACCGAGCATGGCGGCACCGGCCGCGGCGGACAGGCCCGCAGAACCAGCGCCAATGACGACGAGGTCAGCTTTCATCTGTGTGGGCGCTTCGGTTTTCACTGCGCGGCTTTCTTCAGTTGAGCGGCCCTGCGGCCGGCGATCTTCTTGTACAGGACCGGTAGCAGCGCGACGGCGCCGAGCGCGAGGAAGGCCGGGAAGAAATTCCCGATGACGTCGAACAGGGACTGCGTTTCGCCTGCATCGAAGGTTACCCCGAGGCTCGCTCCAATCCATGTATAGGCGACAACGCCCGGAATGATGCCGAGTGCCGTGGTCAAGGCAAAGTCCCTGTATTTCGCGCCGAGAAGCGCTGGCGCGATGTTGGCGACCGGGAAGGGTACGATGGGCAGGAGGCGCAGGGCGAACATGTAGGAGAGGGCGTTTTGCCGGAAACCGGCCTCCATCTTCTTTACGAACCCGCCGGCCTTGTCGCGCAGCACTTTTCCGAGCGAGGTCTTCGCGGCGAAAAACAGCATGCTGGCCCCTAGCGTTGCGCCGATGACTGTGGCGATGGACCCGCCGACCAGGCCGAAGAGGAGCCCGCCCGCAATCGTGATCCAGAGCGCGCCGGGCAGCATGAACAGGGTCGCGAGCGCATAGATCGCAATGTAGATCGCGAAGGCGAGAACCAGGTTTTCGGCGACGAAGGCCTGCAGGGTGGCGTTCTGTTCGCGCAGCGTATCAATGGAGAGATAGTCGAAGAGGCCAAATGCCCATGCGGCGGCGATGCCTGCCACAATCAGGTAGAGCGGCCAGAGGCGGAGCCAGATCGATGGGCTCGCCTTTGGGAGTGTGTCGGTGTCAGTCTCGGACATCGGGTCCGGTCCCTTCCTTGCAGGATGTACCGGGTCTTCCGGTCTCGCTTCGTTCGTTGTTATATAGGCGGCTATCATGCTGCTGACAGCTCACGAGGCAGGGTGCAGCGATCAAACCACTGTGATCGGTGCGAGACTGGCATCCCTCCCTTGACCCTTGCCGCCTCAGCCTGTATCAGCCGCGGTTTCCGAATTCGGTCAACACAATTGCTTAAGGCGTAAGCCCATGAAACGTACATTCCAGCCTTCGCGTCTCAAGCGCGCCCGCCGCCACGGCTTCCGTTCGCGCATGGCCACCAAGAATGGCCGCAAGGTGCTCGCACGCCGCCGCGCCAAGGGCCGCAAGGTCCTGTCTGCCTAAGAGGCACGCGGGCTCCAGTGGGGTTTCCCCATGGCTGAGACATTGAACAAGACAGCTGAGGTCGTACGGCTCACCGTGCGGCCTCAGTTTCTTTTTGTGCGCGGTGGAGCGGCCGAGCGTCGCAAGAGCCTCGTCGTGCAGGCGCGTCAGCGACGCGGAGCCGATGCCACCCCGGCCACGATTGGCGCTGGTTTCACTGCGACAAAAAAGATCGGCAATGCCGTCATTCGCAATCGTTCCAAGCGTCGCCTGAGAGAAGCCTCGCGGCAATTGCTGCCGCAGCACGGGGTCGCCGGTGCCGATTATGTCTTCATTGCCCGCATGGACACCGCTGACATTGGCTGGCAGCGTTTGCTTGACGATATGGAAAGCGCGCTGATAAGCCTCGCCGCAACCTTGAAGAGGGGGTCTGGCGAGGGGCCGGTCCCCATTCCTTTATCTGAAGATCACGGACCGCCGACATGAATCAGGGGATGGACCCTCAGGACCAGCGCAATTTCATCATCGCCATGGTGCTGATGATCGCTTTCGTATTTGGCTATCAGGCACTGGTCATCAATCCGCAGCAGGAACAGCGCCGCGCCGCGCAGGAAGCCGCCGAAGCGCAGCAGGAACTGTCGACGCCGGAAACCAGCGAAGCCATCGAAGCGCCGCCGGCCATCGCCGCCACGGTCGAGGAGGCCCTGTCTGCCAATCAGCGCGTGAACTTCGATGCAGATCGCGTCGATGGCTCCATCCGCCTGACCGGTGCGATCCTCGATGACCTGCAGCTGAAGGACCATTACACCACGGTCGAGCGCGTCAACGAGCTTCGCCTTTTGCGGCCGACCAATGCCGAGTACGGATACTATGCAAGCTGGTACTGGTTCGATGGCAATACGCCCGTGGCCGGGCCAACTTCGCGCTGGCAGCAGCAGGGCAATGGCACGCTGTCGACCGACTCTCCGATCACGCTGACCTTTGAGGGCGACGGCATCTCGATCGAGCGGACCATCAGCGTCGATGAGAATTACATGTTCACCTATTCGGACCGTGTCACCAATACAGGTTCGGAAGTCCGCACGCTGTCACCGCTCGGCTCGATCCGGCGGCATGGCGCGTGGAAGGATTTCCTTGAGGCAACCGACCCCGGCAGCTCGCGCACCGGCGGCATGGCCCATCAGGGCTTTATCGGCGTGTTCGATGGCAAGCTGACCTGGCGCAACTACAAGAACCTCGACAAGAACAAGGGCATCAAGGATGCCGACGACCAGGGTACGCGCCGCGCCAGTGACGGTGGCTGGATCGGCTTTACTGACAAGTACTGGATGACGACGCTTATCCCGGAGCAGCGCTATGAATTCGCCGGCCGCTTCCAGCGCCTGTCGCGCGAGACCGGACCTGTGCTGCAGCTGACGGCGGCAGGTGCCGGGCGCACACTGCAGCCGGGTGAGACCATCACCGTCTCCAACCGCATTTTCTCCGGTGCCAAGGAGAAGGCCGTCCTCGACGTCTATGAGCAGGCCGACGTGCCGCGCTTTGATGATGCGATCGACTGGGGCAACATTCTCTACTATGTCACCAAGCCGCTCTTCGCGCTGCTCTCCTGGCTGGAAGGCAAGGTCGGCACGTTTGGCTGGGCCATTCTCGCGCTGACCGTGATCGTGCGTATCCCGCTCGTGCCGCTGTACAATCAGTCCTACAAATCCATGGCGAAGATGAAGAAGCTCACCGAGCCGATGAAGGAGATCCAGGAGCGGTTTGCTGCGGACCCTCAGCGCCGCCAGCAGGAGATCATGAAGCTCTACCAGCGGGAAAAGGCCAATCCGATTGCCGGCTGTATCCCGATCCTGCTGACCATCCCGGTCTTCTTCGCACTCTACAAGGTGCTGTTCGTGACCATCGAAATGCGCCACGCCTCCTTCTGGTTCATTGATGACCTGTCTGCGCCAGACCCGACGGCGATCGGCAACCTGTTCGGCCTGCTGCCCTGGGCTGCGGCTGACGTGAAGGCGATCCCGATCATCGGCCTGATCATCGGCATCGGTATCCTGCCGATCCTGTATGGTGTGACGATGGCCGCCATCCAGGCGCTGTCACCGCCGCCGACCGATCCGACGCAAAAGATGATCATGCGCTTCCTGCCGCTCATCTTCATGTTCGTCTTCGGCGGGTTTGCCGCCGGCCTCGTCCTCTACTGGGTGTGGTCGAACACGCTGTCGCTGATCCAGCAATACTTCATCATGCGCCGCAATGGGGTGGAGACGGAGCTGGACAAGCTGGTTGGCAGCCTCCTCGGCCGCAAGAAGGAAGACGCTTGAGCGAGACGCCTGAATTCTCCGAGGACATGATTGAAGCGGCCCGCGTCCTGTGCGCGGGCCCTTGCGATTTTGTGCTGGGCGCTGCCTCGCTGACGCAGCTGCCAGAGGCTGACAGGCCGGAGATCGCCTTTGCCGGGCGGTCCAATGTCGGCAAGTCCTCGCTGATCAATGCGCTGCTCAACCGCAAGAACCTCGCCCGCGCCTCATCGGAGCCGGGGCGGACGCGGGAGCTCAACTATTTCGATCTCGGCGAGGGCAAGATGTGGCTCGTGGACCTGCCGGGCTTTGGCTATGCGAAGGTGTCGCGCACGCAAGCGCAGGAGTGGCAGCGCCTGACGCTTCGCTACCTGCAGGGGCGGGTAAACCTTCGCCGTGTCTTCCTGCTGGTCGATAGTCGCCGCGGGCTGATGGATACCGACCTCGACGTCATGAACATGCTGAACACCGCTGCGGTGACCTATCAGATCGTGATGACCAAGGCGGACAAGGTGAAGAAGACCGAGGCCGAGAAGACCCGCGCCAAGGTCGAGGCGGCGCTGAAGAAGCATCCGGCAGCCCACCCCGTCATCCGCGTCACCTCATCGGAAAAAGGCTGGGGCCTGCCGGAGCTGCGCGCCGAAATCCTGCAGCTGACGCTCTAGTCGCCCGCCATTTCTGCTTCGATTGCCGTGCGCGCCTGGCTGTACAGAGAGGCAATGGTGGATGCGGTCACGAGCTTGTCCCTGCAGCCTTCGGAAAACTTGCCGTACTCGGCCAGCGCATTGAACAGGATGGTCGGGTCGCCGGGGATGACGTCATCGAAGAGCTGGCGACCGGATTTGTGCGCCGCTGAGGCGGAGGCGCGGTCGAGCTGCTGGGATGGATCCTCCGCAATCGACTTGATCTGGGCAATCGTACCCTCGAGCGAGGCCCCTGCGGCGATCTGCTTGTCGACGATTGTGGGGTCCCTGACGAGGGGGCGGATCGCGATATAGCCGTCAAGGGCGCCTTCCCATCGGCCAATGCACCACATCACATCATCATAAGCTTTCTGGGTCATCACGGGATCGAGACCTGTCGGGGCAACTGATTGGGCTGCTGCGAGCGGCATGCTGATCATGGCCATGGTCGCAGCGAGAAGTGTTTTCAACATGAATGCCCCCATCCGGTTGTGCCGAGTCAGCTGCCTTCTGTAGCAGCCATTGCGTGAACCGCCAGTACCGTGCGCAAATTTCGTGCTGTCATCGGGACAGGAATCCATTTTTCGATCTGGGCAACCAGTTTTGACCTGCCAATGCCGTCCGGCGCGTAGAGGTAAAACACGTCGTCGATCAGCTCAGTGCGCTCGGACTTTGCTCTCAGGTCGTAGATCGCATCGAGATCGGCCTTGTGGCCGGGTGCTTCGGCGAGAAAGAAGAAGTGCACGGTTTTCGGATCGTTCTGGGCTTTCGTCGCGAACGGATTGTCGGCGATGGCTCGGCTCAGCTGGTCTGCGGAGCGGACATGGCTGCGCGGGGCAAAACCGAACGCGCCTTCGATCAGCTTCGTCACGGCCTTGCCGACGGCATCTGCAGATGCGTGCGACGAGCGGAAGACGATGTTGCCGCTCTGGATGTAGGTCTGCACGTCTTCGAAGCCGGCCGCCTCCATTGCATCGCGCAGCGGCTTCATGGGAAGCTTGTTATTGCCGCCGACATTCACGCCGCGCAGGAAGACGACCCACTGGTTCATGAGAGCATTATCGCTCAGTCATCGTTGCGGTGGGTTATAATCACTTCATCAGGCTGGCGCGGGCCATCATAGGCGCGGTTGCGTTCCCAGCCATTCTCGCCCCAGGTATAGGCTTCGCCGCGACCATTCACTTTCAGGGATGAGGAGGTGTAGGAGCCATCCTCAGTGTCGCCGAACATGTCGGCATAGCCGTCGCCATTGGTGTCACACTTGTAGAAGCTGCCGATATGGGCGCAGTCATTGTAGCCGACCCACTGGTCATTGGCGACGGTGTATGGCGAGGCTGCGTAACCATTGCCGTAATACGAGGTGGCGTAAGGCTGGCTGTAGGACGCTTCTGCGAGACCCTGGCTGAGACCGGCGGATATGGCTTCCAGCTCAGCGGTTGTGCAGCCGGCCAGAGACAGGCCGATGAAGCCCGCCAGACCTGCGGCTGATGTGCTGCGACGTGCGCGTGCCCAGTGCGTTTTCATGGTGGTCCCCCCATCCAGCTTGCGGCGTGTCGTCAAGGCTTTAGCTGATCCCGCCTGACCGCAGGATGAACGGATTGTCACAAACATCAAGAAGGGATCGGGGCGGCCCTCCGGCGTTCGACGCTAATTCTTGTGAACGCGTCCGCCTTCAGACCCCTTCGGTCCGCCGCGAAGCTCCTTGCGCGCACGGTTGATCTGATCGCGATTGCCGCGATTGCCTCTCTGGCTATTGTCACCGCCGCGATTGCCCCGGTTGCGACCCTGATCTCCACCGCCGCGGTTGCCACGCGGACGGCCCTGATCGCCGCCGCCGCGGTTGCCTCTGTTGCGGCCTTCATCGCCGCCGCGATTGCCGCGATTGCGCCCCTGATCGCCGCCTCGGTTGCTGTTGGCGTAGTCGCGTCCGTCACGGTTGCCGCGCTGTCCTTCGCCGCCGCGATTGCCATGCTGGCGTCCCTGGTCACCGCCGCGCTGCCCGTGTTCGCGAAGGCCGCCCGGTCCTGTCCAGCGCGGGGGTTCCCCGCCGCCGCGATTGCCGCGTGGTCGGTCGCCGCGATCAGGCCGCTGGCGCGGCTGGTCGCCGCCTCGGCCCTGCCAGTTTCCGCGCCCACCATCACCGCGATTGGCATGGTGCTGGCCATCATCGCCCCGGCGTCCGTGGTCGCGGTCACGCCGGTCATTGTCCCGCCTCCGATGGCGATCACCGCGGTCGCCGTCGCGCCGATGGTCACGATAGCCGGCATGCCGGTCGCCGCGATGGTGACGGTGACGATTGCGCAGCTCCAGATAGCGGTTGCGGTTGTGGCGATAATAGGAGCCTGAATAGCCGGTCACATAGGTTGGCGAGTAGGTGAAGAAGATCCCCGTCCGGTCGTAATAGCCGGTATTGCCGTAATAGTAGCCGTCCCCGCCATAATAATAGTCGGCGCCGTAATAGCTGTCGCCATGATAGTAGGGGTCGCCGGAATAGTAGCCGTCGGAATAATAGCCATCCGAGTAGTAGCCACCCGAGGTGTAGTAGCCGTCATAGCCATAGGTCGTGCAGCCGCTTGCCAGCAGCGCTGCGCCAATCAGGCCGGCACCGGCGCACCAGCGAACAAGCCTTGGTTTGCGCGCTTGGGTCATGGGCGGCCTCCGTGTGGGATTTCCTGTCATGAAACAAGGGTTAACAAAGCCCGTCTGACTGCCAGATGAACGAGGATTGAATAAACGCAGTGCGCCCCATTCATGGCTTGCCAGACGCCGGGCTCTCGACGAAAATCGCCCGGACATGCCCCTTAGCATCCAGACTGCAGACCTCGACCGGAAGGATTTTCGCGAGCTGATTGCCGCGCACAAGGCGCTGATGCTGGAGACCTCGCCGCCGGAAAGCTCGCATGCGCTGCTGATCGACGGGCTAAAGAGGCCTGAAATGACGGTCTGGGAGATGCGGGACGGTGACAAGCTGGTCGGCTGCGGGGCGCTGAAGGCGCTTTCGGACGGGCGGTCGGGCGAGATCAAGTCGATGCATACCGTGGCGCAGTTTCGCGGGGCCGGGCTGGGCGAGGCGATGCTGAAACACATCATGACCGAGGCGCGGAGCCGGTATTATTCGCGGCTGTTTCTGGAAACCGGCGCACAGCCCGCCTTTGCGCCGGCCCGGCGACTCTATGAGCGCCACGGCTTCGACTATTGCGGCCCATTCGAAGGCTATGTGAGGGACCCGCATTCCGTGTTCATGATGCGGGCTCTGGACTAGGACGGCGATGATGGCTGCGCCAGCGGCCGCAGGCTCCGGGGGAGCGCGGCGAGCTCAGCTGAATTATGGTCATCTGCGCCCTCCTCCTTCGACATAGCTCAGAATGAGGGCCTATGCGGGAGGGCTGAGGTTCAGGGTGGCAGGAGGCTGTGCGAGGCGACCGGACATGGTGTGAAAACCGTCCAGAACCCGTCCAGATGCCGTGCAATGTCCGGCGCACCGGAAAAGAGCGCTGAAAGCGCGGCGAGCTCAGGCGGGGCGAGGCGCGTCCAGGGCGCGTGGTCAAACTCCGGTGACAGGCTGGCGCGCGCGGCGCGTTCGGCCGCGGTCTCTCCGCAATATTTGATGTAGATGACACCATTGGGTTTCAGCGACCAGACAAGGCCGTCACAGCCATCCGCCCACGCCTCAGCCAGCGTAAGCCGCAGGCAAGCGAGATAGAACCACAGCACCGGCCAGTATTGCACCGGCACGATCTGGTGGCATTTGCAGATGGTCGGCCAGTCGAGCATGCGAGGGAGTATAGGGCGGGCTCGGGGGGAGGGGGATAAAACGTCGATTTTCCCAACAGGCCTCTAGCGATAATCGCGGAAAAGCTTGCTACGCGGTGAGTGATGTGATTTCCAAGCTTGGGTTGTATTCTTGGGGGGTATTCTGGAAGACGAGCTCTATTCTCCAGTTCGTGATTGGATGGCTAGTCCGGAATTCACGCCGGCAAGGCAGAGTGCGGCGCATTCAAAACGATTTGGAAGAGCCTATGTAACAGCTGATTTGCATTGGCTTTTGGATGCAGGCGAATGGATGAGACCTGACGTTACGATGGTGGATGTGCGAAGGCGAAAATTTGACACCGTGCCACGTCTCGACGTTCATGCTGTAGAAGTGAAACCGAAAAACCAAAGTCTAATATCAGGTCTGTTCCAATCGCTGTCATACTCGCGTATCGCCGACTTCTGCTATTTGGCGGCTCCGTGTTCTGCGAACTGGCATCCTCGAATAACCGAGGTGGCTCAGCGCTTTGGAGTTGGAACGATAAAATTTTCTGACCCAGATCGATGGGATAGCTACGAACTTGTTCTTGGGGATCGCATGACTCCCGATGCAGATTTGAGGGATGAGTTCATTAGCGCGGTTCTACAAAATCCCGCTGATCGCATCGAGTTCTTGAATTTCATCGAGCCCAGTAAATGAAGAAGATCGCAGTAGCAAATCTCAAGGGTGGAGTAGGCAAGACAACCACGTCGATAATACTAGCAGATGCGCTATCAGCGATTGCCGGCAAACGAGTATTGGCACTCGATCTCGATTCTCAAGCCAACTTGAGTTGGGCTTTGATGTCACCAGACAAACTAGATAATCATCCCGAAGCTGCATCAATGACCCGGTGGCTAGAGTGCGCTGCGTGTGGTCAGCATATGCCGTTGGTTGATGCTTTGGAAGAAGTTGGACTTCAGCCCGAACGTTCATTGTTGCCCACTTGGTGGAAACCGCAAACTAAACCAAACCTTCGACTAGCGGTATCGAATACAAACTTGCGCTTAGCAGAAGTTAAGTTTGAAACTGCGTCCCATGGCAGCAGTATCGATACGTTATCGGATAGGTTGAATCACGCCGTCGAAATGCTGAGTCCCAACCATGATTTCGTGGTGATGGATTGTTCGCCTGCACTAGGAGCAATGACTAAGGCTGGCTTGCAGATCGCAGATCTAATCGTTGTTCCCACTCCGCTGAACCGGTTGTGTCTTTCGAGCGCTTTGGCGTTCCAAAATGTGGCTCTCGAGCGGCACTTAAATATAACTGAAACGCCGTTGTTTGTAGTAGCCACTCGCGTTGGCGCTGCGGCAGGAAAAGACGAGGCTGAGTCAGTCCGAAAGCAGCTGAAGATTGCTGAGCGCGCTGGAAGGTGGAGACTTCTAAGTCCAGAATTTCCGGAGAAAGTTCAATATACTCGAGCGCTTGATCCTCCGAATTCCGGCCCTCATCAAACCCTGAAGTCGAGATATGGAGCGCGACAAGCCGACTTGAAAAACTTCCTTCTCAGTCTTCAAAGCCATGGGATTATCTCCAATGACTAACAGAACATCAGCAGTAGCCGCGTTAGACGACCTATTCAGACTAATTAGGACTAAGGCCGACCAGGATGAAAAATTTGCCGCCGAGCTTATACAAGCTCTTGATATTCCTGTAAAAATTGAGCACGAGCCGAAAAATTTGGCTAAGAATTTGCCTTACTATGATCCAGTCGTATTGGCAGGATCGGGTTTGGAAGAGTTTCGAAGCGTGTTCCGACCAATGACAGACGCCCAACTCCGAAAAATCATTGTTCACTTCAATATTGCGTCGAAAGATGCCGTGCCGGCCAAGAACGGACCCAAAGGTGAGGAATTGTTCGAAATCCTCTGGAATGGCGCAAAAACGCAAAGAAGCAGGCTAATTGACAGGTAGTGGCTGCTCTTCGCGGCTCACCCCGCAAACAGTAGCGACGCCGTCTCATATCCCAGCGCTTCAGCGCGCAGTTTGATCTTCTTGATGAGGGCGTCGCCGGGGGGGTGTTGCGGGCGAGGATCCAGAGGTATTTGCCGTCGGGGGAGCCGACGAGGGCGGCGCTATAGTCCGGTTCGAGGTGCAGGATCCAGTAGTCGCCGGAGGCGAACGGGACCCATTCGGGCGCGAATTTCACTTTGAGCTTTGAATTGTTGGTGCCTTCGACCGGGGTCGCGACGCCTTTGGCGCGCTTTGTCTTGCCCGTATCTTCGAGGGTACAGGTATTGATCACGGCGAGCTTGCCATATTTCCTGAGAGGGAAAATCTGACATTGAGACTCGATGATCCCGACGGGCGGGACCGGCCTGAGCGTCAGGCCCGTGCGCAGCGGTTGCAGCATGCGCGCGACTGGAGCCCGCGGCACCAGCCGGCGTCTGTCAGTCTTTCCCTTTCAGCAGGGGAACAGACAGCTTGCAGGCATAGTGAGGCGTTTCGACGATCTCGATCGTGCCCTTCCGCTTCAGTTCAACCAGCTGCCTGATCAGTCGGCTGCCGAAACCGCCGCCGGTAGTGTCGCTGCATGGCGGAGACGTATCGTGCCACTCAATTTCCAGCACCTGACCCTCGGCGTGCCTTACGACGGACCAGGACAGCCGTACTTCGCCCTCAAACGATTTCAAAGCGCCATACTTGGCCGAATTGGTCGCCAGTTCGTGCCAGATCATACTGAGATCAAAGGCCAGTTCGCCTTCGACGACGATATCCCGTCCGGACACCTGGATAGCGTCCCCGAACGGGCTCAGCGTCTCTGAGGCCAGCGTGTGCAGACTGATCTTGGACCAGCCGCTTTTTGCGAGCGCCATTGATGAGCGCGCCATGCTGCCCAACCGGGCTGAGTAATTCTGTTTCACCGCTTCGATGTCGGAGGTGAACCTCAGGGACTGACGAAAGATGGAATCGGCCACCTGCAACAGGTTTCCCGACCGGTGAGACATTTCCCGCATCAGGATGAGCTGGTCACGCCTGGCGCAATGCTGGCGCCAGCGGGCCGAAATCAGGTGAGCAACCGACTGGAGGAAATCGGCATCCATACGCGTGAACTGGAGCAGCCCCTGCGCGTGCACGCCGAGGACTCCGAATGGCCGGGATTCCTCACCGGGAATGACTACGCTCAGCCCGCTGCGCACCTTGTGCTGGCGCAGCAATAAGGGGCCGGAGAACCGCTCTTCGGTTTCCAGATCAGCGACAATCACCGGCCGATTGACCATGAGCGTGTAGCCCGCCTGGGAATCGCGATCCACGCCAACCTGGGCCTTTCCGACCAGGCCGGGGTTCCAGCCAACTCCGGCCTTCAGGTTCAGATGGTCGCCTTCGTCGGCAAATTGCAGCACTTTGGCCAGCGGGCAGTTGAGCACATCCGACAATGTCTCAGTCAGCGTCTGAAGAAAATCGTCGAACTCGCCATCGCCGAGTGCAAGCGCGCCCAGCCGGGCCAGGGCGTCATGCTGGTTCAGTCCCTTTGTCAGCTCGGTGATGTCGCGCGAAATGATGAGATAGCCGGTCAGGTCTCCGCTGGCAGAGCGTATCGATGTCAGGACTTCATCCCAGACGCTGAACTTGCCGGATGGCTGAATGTACGTTCCTGTAAATCGGGCGGCACCCGTCCGGGCCGCCTCCTCTGCCGCGGCGCGGGCATTCTCGGCGTCCGTTCCGGACCAGAATTCGAAATAGGATTTTCCGACCGCGTCAGCTGGATCGCAAATTTCAAGAGCGGTGCATCCGCATTGATTGATCCGCATCAGCCGGCCATCGCGGTCGATCAGCTTCACACAATCAAGACTATGGTCGAAGAGGCTGCTATAAGCGTTCGGTCCCTCAGCCGGAGCCGAGGCGCCGGGCTTCAGGGGCACCGCTCTGGCGTGATCATGGGGCATGCTGCGCTCCTCGATGAATTTTCATGCGCCTTAGTAGCACGTCGCGCGCAGTGTCGGTAGCGAATTCGGGAGAAGCGACAATCGCGTAACCCCTGGCCACATTGCGCCCGCCGGGGGCTGGCCGGACAGATTGCGGCTCGGGTGCGTACAGCGACGCTCATGGATGAAGGCGTCGCAGAACCGCCCATGAGGCCCGGATGACGCGGCAAATACCGCCTTGCGCTCGTAATCTTGACTCGTTTCCATAATTCCACGATATTGGAAATATGGAAACGAAAACCGCGATTGAAGCCTTGTCGGCGCTGGCGCAGGAGCGGCGGCTGGAGGTGTTCCGGCTGCTAGTCAGGGCAGGGCGGTCCGGCATGGCTGCCGGGGCGATTGCCGATGCGCTGGGCGTGCCGGCCAATACGCTGTCGGCGCAGCTGAACATCCTCTCGCAGGCCGGTCTGATCGAAGGTATGCGCGAGGGCCGGTCCATCATCTATTCGGTGCGCTTCGATGCCGTCAGTGAACTTGTCGTCTGGCTGATGGAGGATTGCTGCGCGGGCGAGCGCGCCGTGGCCGGGCCAGTCGAGATGGCTGCGAGCCGCTGCTGCGCCCCTGAAACCCCCATTTGCTGAGACAAGAAACGGAGCCTCCCATGAAACGCCTTCACGTCCATATCGCCGTCGATGACCTTGCCGAGGCGACGCGCTTCTATTCCACGCTGTTTGCCGCCGAACCGGTGGTGACCAAGCCGGACTATGCCAAATGGATGCTGGATGATCCGCGCGTGAACCTTGCCATCAGCCAGCGCGGCGCGCCGGCAGGGGTGGAGCATCTTGGCATCCAGGTCGAGACGGCTGAGGAGCTGACGGAGGTGTATGGTCAGCTGTCGAAGGCGGATGCACCGGTGCTGGAGGAGGGCGAGACGGTGTGCTGCTATGCGTCGTCGGAGAAAAGCTGGGTGACCGACCCGGCGGGGGTCTCCTGGGAGGTGTTCCTCACGCATGGCGAGGCGGCGACCTATGGCGGCGGGGCCGAGGCGGAAGGCGGGCGGCTTGCCCTGACGCCGACCGGCATGCCGCAGGCGGCGTGCTGTGCGCCGTCTGAACCGGCCGAGCCAGCCAAGCCGTCCGGCGGCTGCTGCTAGGGCTCGAGCGGGGCTGAATTCATGGGTGTTTTTGAACGCTATCTTTCGGCGTGGGTCGCGCTTGCGATCATCGCCGGGATCGGGCTTGGCCAGGTGGTGCCGGGCGTCTTCGGCGCGCTGGCGGGGCTCGAATATGCCAATGTGAACTTCGCCGTCGCGGTGCTGATCTGGGCGATGGTCTGGCCGATGATGATCGGCGTGGACTTTGCCAGCCTGCGGCGCGTCGGCGAGAAGCCGAAGGGGCTGCTCATCACGCTGATTGTGAACTGGCTGATCAAGCCGTTCAGCATGGCGGCGCTGGGCGTGATCTTCTTCCGTTATGTGTTTGCCGGGCTGATCCCGCCCGAGGATGCCGAAGGGTATCTGGCGGGGTTGATCCTGCTGGGCGCGGCGCCGTGTACGGCCATGGTGTTCATCTGGTCGCAGCTGACCAGGGGAGACCCGAACTATACGCTGGTACAGGTCAGCGTGAATGATGCGATCATGGTGTTCGCCTTCGCGCCCATCGTGGCGCTGCTGCTGGGCATCACTGATCTTGCGGTGCCTTGGGAGACACTGCTCCTGTCGGTCGGGCTCTATGTCGTGGTGCCGCTGGTCGCCGGGATCGCGGCGCGCAGCCTGCTGATGGCGAGGGGCGGACAGGCTGGCGTCGACGGGTTCATTGGCGCGGTGAAGCCGGCCTCGGTGATCGGCCTGCTTCTGACCGTGGTGTTGCTGTTCGGCTTTCAGGGCGACGTCATCCTGAAGCGGCCGCTGGTCATCGCGCTGATTGCCGTGCCTATCCTCATCCAGTCCTACGCGATCTTCGCGGTGGCCTATGGGGCGGCCTGGGCGCTGAAAGTGCCGCATGCGATTGCCGCGCCCTGCGCGCTGATCGGGACGTCGAACTTCTTCGAGCTTGCCGTGGCGGTGGCTATCAGCCTGTTCGGGCTGACCTCCGGCGCGGCGCTCGCGACGGTGGTCGGCGTGCTTGTCGAAGTGCCGGTGATGCTGTCGCTGGTGGCCATAGCCAACCGCACGCGGGGGCGCTTTCCGGAGAGTGGGGCATGATCGTCATCCATCACAATCCGGAGTGTGGGACGTCACGGAATGTCCTGCGGCTCATCGAGGCGAGCGGGGAGGCGTACAGCGTCATCGCGTATCTGGAGACCGGCTGGACGCGGGCGCAACTGCTCGGCCTGTTTGCGGCGGCGGGGCTATCGGTGCGCGCCGCGCTGCGGGAGACAAAGTCGCCGGCGGCGGAGCTTGGCCTGCTCGAAGACGGGGTGGCAGATGAGGTCTTGCTGGAGGCGATGCTGGCGCACCCTGTGCTGGTGAACCGGCCCATCGTCTGTTCGGCGAAAGGTGTGAAGCTCTGCCGGCCGAGCCGGACGGTGCTGGGCCTGCTCGACCAGCTGCCCGCCAGCAAGGTCGTCGGGGAGGATGGCGAGGTGCTGTTGGATCCCGCCGGCCTGCCGCACGCCTGACCCGCAAGGATGACCGGCCCGCTCTGAACCGCCAGCGCGTTGACGCGCAGCACGGGCGGCCGCAGACTCCCTTGGTGGAGCGCGGCGGCGTGTCATTTTTGGAGTAAGCGATCACTCACTTAGAGTAGGGCAGGGCTGGGCGTGGCAGGTAGGAGGCGGGGGTGCAGGGACCTGAAGGGCCTGAAAGGGCTCAAGAACCCCAAGCGTCTCAACCGCCTCAGGGGGCCGGACCGGGCGCGAGGGGCGAGGCGGTTGGGGGCGGCCAGAAAGAGGCCGAAAGCCGCTCGATAACAGGCCGGAAGCAGGCCGGTTGCGGGCCGATGTCCGGCGCACCGGAAAAGAGCGCCGCAAGCGCGCCAAGATCCGGCGGGGCGAGGCGCGTCCAGGGCGCGCGGTCGAACTCGGGTGTCAGGCTGGCGCGCGCGGCGCGTTCGGCCGCGGTCTCTCCGCAATATTTGATGTAGATGACGCCATTGGGCTTCAGCGACCAGACCAAGCCGTCACAGCCATCCGCCCACGCCTCAGCCAGCGTAAGCCGCAGGCAGGCCAGATAGAACCACAGCACCGGCCAGTATTGCACCGGCACGATCTGGTGGCATTTGCAGATGGTCGGCCAGTCGATCATGAGCGGGAGTATGCGACGGGCGCGAGGGGAGGGGGATGGATTAAAGTAACTGAGCACTAGCGCCGAAAATGCTAGATTCGCAGAAGTGGTTATCGGACGAGTACTAGGCTCAACTTGTCCTTGCTCTTGTCTTGACTGAGCTTTAACTCTGGCGAGCGAAGAATGGCATGGATGATACTCAAAGATGAAAGCGGGAGCTTAATTCATTGAAGTCAGCGATCGAGTTTTTGGGGCGACACCCTTTTGCTACCGGGCTTATGGCGTTGATTGGACTAATCGGGTTCGCAGTTTCGGTAGTAGGATTTGGATTGGACAGAACAGACGCGAAAGCGTCGTCCTCTGCAGCCCAACAAATCCTAGAAAAGGTCAACTCGATATCGCCGTCGCGACAAGATCGCGAGTCCGTTAATCGCTTTATTCAAAATCAGTTGGGCAAGGGAGTTACACGGAAGACAGTCGAAGCAAAATTCGGAGAACCTGACTACGCACGGCCCTACTCAAATACCACGTTGAACGTGTATCGATTTGACGACTTTCTGGTTCGTCTCGCCTTTGACGAAAATAGTTTAGTGAGCAATTATTGTGTCACCACGATCAGCTCCAGCGCACGATACCAGATCAATAATTTCGTGTTGGGCGACGATGCGTTCAGCAAGCTTCCGCTTACAGAGCTTCCGTTAGTCGCGTACATGGACAGAACTAATACTCGAGGTCTTTATAGGTACGAAGAGTCTGGAAGGTATCCGGCTGTAGATTCGTCTCAGGTATTTCCTTGTTGTTATTCGTTCCACGGCGTTCGAACGTTGATACCGCTCGACACGCTATATTCCGATTATTATGTGAGATCGTGGAAGGGCGGGCGATTTGAGCCAATAACTGACGACGGTAGACACTTCGCCGCCGACGTCCACGATCCGCTCAGCGATACCGAAAACTTCATTCGCGCAACGTCTGCGTCTCGACAGAGCATCTATGCTGAGATTTCATTTCAACCTGAGCAATTCGAGCGAGTGTTCTATGATTTTCGGGAACGAATAAAACCAGATACGTATTGCGAGAGCGATCTTCGAGGCTTTAGAGACGCAAACGAAGATCTGCTTCGTCTTGAACTTCTATACGCAGATAGCATGAAGGCGCAGTGACTGCGAAAGTTCCCGAGGCAAAGATCAAGTGGGTGCCTGAGAATACAACAAAGCAATACTTTTCATGTCACCCCGCAAACATCAGCGGTTCGGTCTCATACCCCAACTCCTCAGCGCGCAGCATGATCTTCTCGATAAGCGCCTCGCTGGGTGTTTTCTCGCGGGCGAGGATCCAGAGGTATTTGCCGTCGGGGGAGCCGACGAGGGCGGCGCTATAGTCTGGTTCGAGGTGGAGGATCCAGTAATCGCCGGACGCGAAGGGCACCCATTCTGGCGCGAATTTCACCTTCAGTCTTGAGTTGTTCGAGCCGTCTACCGGGGTCGCGACACCTTCGGCGCGCTTGGTCTCTCCCGTATCTTCGAGGGTGCAGGTGTTGATGACGGAGACCTTGCCGTCGTCCCGGATCGAGTATTCGGCGGTGGTGTTGGTGCAGCCTTCCTCGAAGCGGTTGGGGTAGCGCGCAATCTCATGCCAGAGGCCGGTATATTTCTCGAGATCGACGCTGGCGACCGTTGGCGGCGGGGCGGTCTCTGCGCGGTAATCCGGCTGGCTGGAACAGGCAGACAGGGCGGCGGCCGTTGCGGCGGCGAGCGTGAAGGCGCGGATCATCGGGGGCTCCATGGCGGGGATTGGGGCAGAGGCAGGGGTCTAATGCATGGAAGGCGATATGGTCTTCACGGCGCGGCCGGCAAATGACGGGCAGAAAAAAGGCGGCGCTCTTCTGAACGCCGCCTTTCGCGAAGTGGCCGGGGGGGGAGGGCCTGAAGGGCGATCAGGAACCGACCACACCGTTATCCTTGCGCGTGATGATGAGGGTCGCATCGCGCGGGATCGTTGTGCCGTTGAAGGGCGCGGGGAAGCTGGTCAGGGCCGGATTGCCATCGCCCGGATGCTGGACGTTGACGAAAGCGGTCCTGTAGTCCGGCGTGTGGGCCCAGCCGGTCAGCTCGTCATTGCGCACACCGACGAGGAGGCGGCGCGGCTTCGGGTCATCCTCGCTGGTGTCGAGCACGACGACCTGGTCCTGCAGGCCGTCAGGCTGTCCGCCATCGGTGCCGATGAAGAGACGGCCTTCCGGGTCGACAAAGGCGGCGTCGGGATCGGTGAAGACGCCGGGCGTGCCGCGGGTCGAGGAGGCGAGGAGGAAGATTTCCCAGGTAAAGCTGTTGCCGAGGAAGTCATCTGTATCCTTCGTCCGGATGATGTGCCCGTCACTGTTCGGGGCTTGCGGATTGGCCGCGTTTGGCACGGTGCGACCGGAATTGTTGGTCAGCGTCCAGAAGACCGAGCCGTCGCGGGCGACCGTGGTCCATTCAGGCCGGTCCATCGGCGTAGCGCCGACAATGTCTGCGGCAAGGCGTGTGTTGACGAGAAGCTCCGCCTGGCTCGCAAAGTGTCCGGCAAGGGCCGGATTGTCGATCGAGAGCTCCAGCCACTCGGCGGTGAAATCGCTGTTGAAGCGGGCGACATAGAGCGTGCCGTGGTCGAGCGGGCTTTCGCCGTCTGCGATGGCCTGTTTCCAGGATTTGTCGGAGACGTATCTGTAGCAATAATCGTCCGCCTGGTCGTCGCCCATATAGGCGGCGATACGGCCATTGCGGCTCTCGCCAATGGCGATGGCTTCATGCTTGAAGCGGCCGAGGGCGGTGCGTTTCACCGGCATCTGGGTCGCGTCATAGGGGTCGATCTCGACGATCCAGCCGAAGCGGTTGCACTCATTGGCATAGTCTTCGTCGCCAAGGTCGAAGCGCTTGTCGAAGCTGTGCCAGTTATAGCCGAAGCCGCCCGCTGCAAAGCCGTAGCGGGCCTGAGAGGCGCTGGGGGTCCAGGCCGGATTATTGGTGCCGAAATAGCCGTTGAAGTTTTCTTCGCAGGTCAGATAGGTGCCCCAGGGCGTCGCGCCGGACCCGCAATTGTTGATCGTGCCGAGCGGGATGTTGCCGGCCGGATTGTCGAGATATTCGGAGCCTGCGACCGGGCCGGAGAAGGCCATCGGCGTGTTGGCGGTGATGCGGCGGGTATTCGGGCTGGCGACAAGTTCCCAGGAGCGGTAGCGCTTCTCGATGGCGATGACGGAAACGCCCATGACGTTCTGCATCAGGCGGACATCGGTGAGGGAGGTCGGGGACGGCTTGCCGAGCACGTGCTGGTTGCCGCCATACTCATGGTTCACGGCGAGCATGCCCTTATGGCACGAGCTGCCCTTGCCATATTTGTGATGGGCGGAGCGCTCCGGGAAGAAGTGCATGCCGTCATGGCCAATGCCGACCTGGAGGGCGGCTTCTTCCGGGGTCGGTCGGGTCGAAGGGTCGCCGGTATATTCGGCGACAACGCCCGGCTCGATGGGCGTGCCCCACGGGATGAAGGCCTGGTATTCATAATCGCTGGAAATGGTCGGCATGGACTGGTCGGCCGTGGCCTGCGCGATGGTGACGTCTTCAAAGTCAATCAGCTTGTCGCGGCGGCCATGGCCCTTGCCGCGGCGATCATCATCATCCTTCCTGCCCTTGTGAGCATGCGCCATGGACGGTGCGAGGAAGCCTGCTGCGGCGCCGAGCAGGCCGCCGCGAAGCACATGGCGGCGTGACGATGACACCGCCGACAACACGTCTGAGAACCGGCGGTTGCCGGACGGGTTGGAGCCGTAATTCTCGCTATCGTCGAATGCGGCACCAGGTTTCTGAATGGTCGAATCTGCCATAGGTCGCTCCCCTGTTAGGCGAGGGGCGACTAGCATTTCCGTGTGACGGATCATTGACGGGACACAAAGATGAACGAATTGAAATTATGTAACAATTTCAACGCACTTCTGTGTCGGATTCGTGTATATTCTGGGCCGGAAGTATTCGTGGGTGGGCGCCGGGCGGGATGGTCTGGCGCTGGTCTCTCACGGCGTGCTGGCAAGCCCCTGGCGTTGCTTCAGTTTGTGGCCAACTTCGACGATCGCCTCCAGCGCCGGGATGAGCTCTCGGCCGAGATCTGTCAGGCTGTATTCGACAGAGGGCGGCGAGGTGGGCATGACATTGCGGATGAGGACGCCGCGCGCCTCAAGCTCCTGCAGCCGGGTGGAGAGGACCTTGGCCGAGACAGGCGGGATGTCGGCGCGCAGTTCGCTGAACCGACGGGCACCTGCCCGCAGGCTCCAGATGACGTTCGGCGCCCACGCCCCTGAAATCACGGCCATGCACTGGGTAAGGGAGCACGGGCCGGGCAGGGGGGCACCTTTGTTCTTGCGCATGGGAAGGGGCATGTCGTGAAACCTGGTTTCTCCGGGGTAACCCGTTTCCGTTGGTTACCATTAGAAACCAGGTTGTCAATGGAAACTGCTGCCGCCATGTCTTCGGTCCCTTACACCTGACCAGGAAGGACCCCTCCCCATGAAGCTCTATTACATGCCGGGCGCATGCTCGATGTCGTCGCACATCATTCTCAACGAAATCGGCGCGGACGCGGCGCTGGAGAAGGCCGATACCAAGAATGGCGTGACGGCCAGCGGCGAGGATTACAGCAAGATCAATCCGCGCGGCTATGTGCCGGCGCTGAAGCTCGATAGTGGCGATGTGCTGACCGAAAATATCGCCATCCTGACCTATCTCGGCGAAGGCCATGAGACCTTGCTGCCATCCTCCGGTCTTGCCCGCGCGCGGGTCATCGAGATGCTGTCCTTCCTCGGCAGTGAGCTGCACAAGGCGTTCGGGCCATTCTTTCGTGGTTCAGCCGGTGATGCGGACAAGGAGACGCTGAACACCAAGCTGTCGCAGCTTGAAGCCTGGCTGGGCGACAGGGCCTATCTCACGGGCGTGGATTTCACCGTGGCCGACGCCTATGCCTTCGTGATCCTCAACTGGACCGGCTTTATCAAGCAGCCGCTCGATGCCTGGCCGAAGCTGATGGCGTATCATGCGAAAATCGGTGCGCGGCCATCGGTCATCAAGGCGCTGCGGGCCGAGGGGCTTGTGCCGGCATGAGCGCTCTCGCCGACATCGAACAGGTCCTGCAGGACTATTTCGACGGGCTTTATCATTGCGATACTGACCGGCTTGCGCGGGTGTTTCACCCACGCGCCATCTACGCCACGGCGGATGATGGCGAAGCGCTGCTCCACCGTACGATGGAAGAGTATTTCCCGGTCGTGGACGCGCGGGAATCGCCCGCGAGTCGCAATGAAACCCGGCGGGACAGTATTGATGCCATCGATCTTGCCGGAGCCAATACGGCCCATGCGCGGGTGCGCTGCTCCATCGGGGCGCGTGACTTCACCGACTTCCTGAGCCTCGTGCGCACAGATGGGCGCTGGCAGATCATCTCCAAGGTCTTCGAGATCAGACCGAACTGAACAGGAGGGGCCGATGCCCTATGTGAATATCAAGGTGACGCGCGAAGGCGTCACGGCCGAACAGAAGGCCGAGCTCATCAAGGGCGTCACGGACCTGCTTGTACGTGTGCTGAACAAGAACCCTCAGACGACACACATCGTGATTGATGAGGTGGAGCTGGAGAATTGGGGCTTTGGCGGACTTCCGACGACCGTGCACCGCGCCAATGCGGCGCGAGACGAAGCGACCGGCAGGTGAGCAATACGCTTGCGCTATCAGCGGCGATGTTGCTGGCCGGCTTTGGCATCCCGCTCATGGCTGCGGCGAATGCATCGCTTGGTGCCGCGGTCGGCCCGGCCCAGTCGGCCATCTTGCTGTTTGGGGCGGCGCTGATCGTCTCGCTCGCCATTGCGGCTGGATGGGGTGGGGTTTCGCCCGATCTCGTCACGCACCCGAAAGCCTGGCTCGGCGTCGCGGGGCTGGTGGTGGTCTTCTACATCCTGTCGATCACGGTCGCGGCACCGCGCATTGGCGTCGGGACGGCAGTGATGCTGGTGCTGATCGGGCAGCTTGTCTCCGCCGCTCTGGTTGATCATTTCGGATGGTTCGGCGCCATCGAGGTGAAAATCTCAGCGATGCGCCTCGCTGGACTGGCGCTTATGGCGGTGGGGTTCGTGCTGGCAAGGCGGCCTGGCTGACGGCGCGGCAAGGTTTCAGGCGGCAAAGCAGCTGGCGATGGCAAGGGCGGGGAAGGCGAAGGTTTTTCTGCTTATCCTGCGCGACGGGCGCAGTGCGCCGTTCGTCAATGTGCACAACTCAGGATGAGGATGTGTTGTACAGCCTGGAAAAGGGGCGACTAGTCGATGTCTTGAAGGCCTGGCAGTGCAAGCGTCTTGGCAGGGTGTTTCGCCGGGCGGGAGCGGATGTCGGTAAAGGCGGGCCTTGAGTTTCGTGGGCGGGTGGCGTTCAGCTTGCCTGCGGAGACGCTAAGTATGAAGCAGTCCTCGCCAGCAATCCGAGTAACGCACAGACGCCGCCCACGCATAGTCCAGACACCATCCCCAGCCTTGAATGAACGCTCATTGCCATCCGGTTCCGGCCAGACCGTGGTCGTGAGGAGGGAGCCGTCCTCCTTGAGCTCGATTTCCTCCCAGGAGGGCGGAGAGGCGTCGGGGGCGTTGAGATAGATGGTGCTGCCTTTGAGGATGTTCAGGAAAACCGCGTCCGGTGCAGGCTTCTGGGCAGCGACGGTCTCAGAGGGAAGCGGAGGCGGCGAAGACGGTGCTGTGTCTTCTTCGCTTTCAGTGGTGCCGAGGCCTGGCCGTGCCGGGGCAGCGGTCACTTGGGAGACCGGTTTCAGTCGCCATATCTTGCCCTTCGAGGAATCGAATTGCTGCATGGCATAAAGCGCTGCCAAGGCCGCATTTGCGCCATCCTTCGGCTTGCATGTGTCGCCGTGGCGGTCAAAGCCAAGCTCGTCGCGCTGGGCCATTGTGAGCATGTCGCATGCCAGCTCCCGGACTTCGATCATCTTGTCGTCCGGATGGAAGATCAGCCAGTGGAGCGTGATCTCCGCACCATAGTGAACCATGAGATGACCCAGGTCACGGAACTTGAATATTATTGCAGCGTCACCCTTTGCCCCGGTGGTGACTGGGGTGCCGGATGCGTCAGACCTGTGGATGTTGTAGATCGCGATCCTGGCGTCGAGGTCCTGTTCGATAAGGTAATATTCGCCCGCAGCTTCGCGGTAGAGGCCCGAGGGGAAGGGGGCGACAGGTGCACCATAGGCAAATTGCAGAAAGCCGAGCACCTGCTGGGAGCGCTTCGGCTCAATTTCGAAACAGCCCGTCAGCAGGAGGGCCGCAGGCAGCAGTAGTGATTTAATCCAGCTTTTCATCGATCCCCCCCCTTCCAATGGCGGCATATTGGTCAGACCAGGCGGGGACATCAAGCCGATGGGTCGAAATTGGCCTGGCTTCCCCCGCTTCGCAAAACCCGCTAAACGGCCCGGCATGAGTGACACGACCCCCATTCCCGGCCAGTTTACGGCGGCAACGCTTTCCGAGGCGCTGCCTTATATCCAGCGTTATGACAACAAGACTGTGGTCATCAAATATGGTGGCCACGCCATGGTGGACGAGGCGCTGTCGCAAGCGTTTGCCCGCGATGTCGTGCTGTTGAAGCATATGGGGGTAAACCCGGTTGTGGTGCATGGCGGCGGGCCGCAGATTGCGAGCCTTCTGGGGCGGCTCGGTATTCAGTCGGAGTTTCGCGACGGGCTTCGCGTGACCGATGATGCGACCATGGAAGTGGTCGAAATGGTGCTGTCCGGCCCGATCAACAAATCCATCGTCCGCGCCATCAACAAGGCGGGCGGCAAGGCGGTCGGGCTGTCCGGCTCGGACGCTGATTTGATGCGTGTGAAGCGCGCGACGCGGACGACGAAAGACCCTGACAGCCATGTCGAGCAGGTGATCGATCTTGGGTTTGTCGGTGAACCGGAAGCGGTCGATGTGTCAGTGCTGAACCTGCTCACCGATTACGACCATGACTTCATCCCGGTCATCGCGCCGGTCGGCTTCGATGGCGAGGGCAAGCGCTACAATGTGAACGCTGACACGGCGGCGGGCGCAATTGCCGAAGCGCTGGGGGCGAGCCGCCTGCTGCTGCTGACCGATGTTGTGGGCGTGAAGGACAAGGCCGGCGAATTGCTGCGTGAAATCAAGGCCGATGACATCCCGGCGCTGATCGCTGACGGGACAGTTTCAGGTGGAATGATACCGAAGCTTGAAACAGCCGCCGGAGCGGTCAAGAATGGCGTCGGAGGGGCTGTCATTCTGGACGGCCGGGCAAAACATGCCCTGCTCATGGAGCTGTTTACCGAACATGGCGCAGGTACGATTGTTCTCTAGATCCATTTTTGCAGGACTGGGGCTCTGGCTGCTGGCCGGGCTGACCGGACTGGGCAGTAGACCAGCCGAGGCGCAGGCGCGCCAGCAAGGCTGGACGCTGTGCAACCGGACCTCCTATGTGATCGAGGCGGCGGTCGCCCGTTATGAGGGCCAGGGCGTTGTCGTGGATGGCTGGAAACGGCTGAGGCCGGGCGCGTGCGAACTGGCGCTGGCCGGCGAGCTGAAGCCCGGAGTGCACTATCTTTTCGGGCGCTCATCGACGGCGCATCGCGGCGGACGCAAGATCTGGGGCGGGGACTTCCCGCTCTGTGTGGACTCGTCTGGCAGTTTCTCTGTCGAGAGCCCTCAGGACTGTTCGGCCATGGGGCTTGAGCCGCGCGACTTCAGGCCTGTGCTGGTTGAGAACAAGTCGAGCTGGCGCACAAGTTTTACCGAGACCGAAGACTTCAGCGCGGCTGAGTCTGCGGCGGCTGGCGTGCAGCGCCTGCTCGCCGATGCGGGCGTCTTCAATGGCAATATTGACGGCAATATCGGGCGCAAGACCCGCACCGCTATTGGCGAATTCCTGTCGCAGAACAATCTGCCGGCGGAAACCTCGGACGATGACCTGATCGACGTGCTGGAGCAGATCGCGCAGGAGCGGGGCCGCAATATCGGCATGACCCTGTGTAATCGCACGCGCAACCGCATCTGGTCTGCGATTGCGCGCCGTCGCGGCGAGGGCTGGGAAAGCCGCGGCTGGTGGATGCTGGAATCGGGAGGCTGCGCGCGTGTCATCGATGAGCCGCTGCTGACGGCGGAGCATTTCGTTTTTGCCGAGATGGAAGAGGACGGGAAGCTGCGGACGCTGAAGAATGCGGCCGATCCGTTCTGCGTGGCGCGGGTGCGGTTCGCGATCCTCGGGCGCAAGGATTGCGAGGCGTCAGCCTACCGCACGGGGCTGTTCAAGGCGACGCCGCCGGCGGAAAACCGCCGCCTGATGTACGAATTCTTCGAACGAGACTTTGCCGAGGCCGATTCTTGACCCTTCCTGCCCTCGAAATGAGCCGCATTGAAGGCCGCGATACCTGGGTCTTCGATCTCGATAATACGCTGTATCCGGCAGAGTGTGACCTGTTTGCCCAGATCGACCAGCGCATGACCGATTTTGTCGCGCGCTTCCTCGGCATGGACCGGGCCGAAGCGCGGGCGCTGCAGAAGCAGTATTATGCCGAGCATGGCACCACGCTGAAGGGCTTGATGACCATGCATGGCATGGACCCTGCCGAGTTCCTGGCGCATGTGCATGAGATTGACCTGTCACCCATCCCGCCGCTGCCGAGCCTCTGTGACGCGATTGCGGCGCTGCCGGGCCGCAAGATTGTCTACACCAATGGGTCTCGCGGGCATGCCGAACGGGTGACGAAACATATGGAGCTTCACCACCATTTCCACGGCATGTTCGGCATTGAGGATGCGGGCTTTCACCCCAAACCGTCACAGGCGGCCTATGACGCCTTCTGCGATGCGCATGAGATCGACCCGGGCCGGGCGGTCTTCTTTGAGGACCTTGAGCGCAACCTGAAGCCCGCGCATGCGATGGGGTTTGCGACAGTCCTCGTGCGGTCGGGCAAGGACTGGAGCCATGAACCGGTCGAGGCACGGCCCGCCGGGCTGAATGACGCGGCCCATCCGCATGTGGACTATCTTACCGATGATCTGACGGGGTTCATCCGACAGGTTCTTGCGTTTCTCAGCCCGCTGCCTGCCGAGGAATGATGTCGTAGGCAATGGGTTTGTAGTTGAAGTTGTTGGACTGGCCCGCTGCGGTATCGGGCTCCAGCGTGTCGGTGAACCGGCGGATCGCTTCATGGAGTGGCGGGTCGTAAGTGGTGCGGCCCCTTGCCACCGACATCACCGTCTTGCTGCTGGCCTGCGAATCCGCAGAATGTGCGCCTCTTGGCCGGTGCGGTGCTCCGGCAAGACCCGGTAAGAGCGAGCAAGGTATAGTCTGTGGCAGATCTGACACCCGTCGAACGAGGCGTTCTGGTCGCGCTGATGGCGGCTGGCGGGCCCCTGAAGGAGGCGGCTGACCTCGGCGCGCGCTATGGGCTTCGCATGACGGCCTGGCATCGTGGGCGGCTGGGCGATCTTGGCCTGGTGAAGACGACAAAGTCCCCGTTCACGCATGAGCTAACGGCCAGGGGATGGGATTTTCTTGCCAGCGATTTTCCGATGGATGTGCCGCAGGCCGCGATGAAGCTCGGCGCGATGAATGCGTTGCTGGAAGGCGTCCGCGAACGCGTCGGCGCAGATGGAAAGGCGCTGAAGGCGTTCTTTACCGGCAAGGCCAGCAAACCCGCCACAGAGCGCGATACGGCGCCGCCTGAGGACATTCCGGAATCGGCGGGACAGGACCTGATGGCCGAAGCGGCGTGGAGCGAGAGCGAGAAGCTGCTCGCCATGGCGCTTCAGTCCATGCCGGCCTTTGATGGCCGCTTCGGGGCGCTGGAGAAAGCGCTGGACGGGCAGAATGAGGCAGCGATGAAACAGGTCTCGCTGGCGGCGGAAAATGTGTTCCAGAATCTGCGCATGGCAGCGCGAAAACGCGGCCTCGAAACCCTACACAAACGTAACGAGACCGTGGCCTTCGACCCGGTCTATTTCGAGGCGACAGATGACATGGATGACGGCGAGGACGCCATCGTCATGAAACAGCCCATAATCCGCGTGAGGGATGGCGAGGAGCTCGTCATCCTTCGGGGACTCGCGGCGCCATTGGATTAGGCAGGTAGAAGCAGAGGGACGCATGGCTGCAAGCTGGATCAAGAGACTATTGGCTGCGCGTGACGTGACGCGCATCGGGTGTATCGATTTCGGGACGGCCTATTCCAAGGTGTCCATCGTCGATTCCGAGCAGCTGGCAGACCTTGATGAGCAGTGCATCCACCCGCTGGCCATCGGTAAGGACCAGTCTCACAATCCATACCTGCTGCCGTCACTGCTGTTTGTGGATGAGGCATCGGTGCGGTTCGGAAAGAAGGCCGAGACGTCGGCGCGGCGCAATGAACGGCGCGGGCGCGTGGCGTTTTCCTCGCCCAAGCAGTATCTCTCGACGCATGCGCTCGACGCGCTGGATGACAAATTGCCGGCAGAGCTCGACCCGACCGGGCAGTATACTGCCAAGCAGCTGATCACGCTGTTTCTGGCTTACCTTCTGCGCCGGGCCGAGCAGGCGGCGGGCGAGCAGAACCTGTCCTGGCCGCCCCTGTGCCGTATCACGCGTCCGGCCTGGAAGCGTGACCGGGCGCAATGGGGCGAAGAGATGCTGCGTGAGCTGGTGCGCCATGCCTTCATCCTGGTCGACCGGCTGGGCGATGCGCTGGTCTCCGAGGAGGGCGTGGAGCATGGCGTCGTCATGGAGGCATTTGCCGCCATTCCCGACACGTCGGACTTCCCGGACGAGAAGATTTTCGAGATTTCGGCGCAGGGTACCGCGACCGTGCCGGAAGCGACGGCTGTCGCTGCGGCGTCTATCCGCCCGACACGGCGGCGGGTGGTTGTGGTCGCCGATATTGGTGGCGGCACCTCAGACTTTGCCGCGTTTACCACCGGTGTGGCCGGAAAGAATGTGGTTGCCGAGATCGATGGCAGCGCGACGGTGCTGCGCGAGGCGGGCGACTATCTCGACATGCAGCTGCGCCGTATCCTGATGTACAAGGCGGGCCTCTTGCCGGACGATCCGGCGGCGCGCGGGGCGATGTCGATGATCCGGGCGCAACAGCGCGAGCTGAAGGAGTCGCTGTTTGCAGAGGGCCGGATCATGCCGGAAATGGGCGACCAGTTTGTCGAACTGACGCTGGATGAATTCCTCGCCGACCAGCATGTGCGTGGCTTTTCGCGGCGTCTGGCGGAGACCTTCTATCAGGCGGTTGCGCCGGCCGTGGACTGGGCGCGGAATATCGCGGCATCCGGAGGCGGCCAGCAGGTGGTCGAAATCCTGCCGACGGGCGGTGGCAGCACGCTTCCCATGGTCGCCGAGATGATCCGTGACATGCCGTATGAGTGGACATTCGAGGTGATGTCGCCGGAGCTGTTCCAGTCGCGCAATACGGACTTCAACACGGTTGCGCCGCAACTGGCCGTCTCGATTGGCGGGGCCGTGCTTGAGCTGCCAAGACAGGTGACGCCGGTCAGGGCAGCCTGAGTGCGCGGGCCGGAATAGCCGCCTGGCTGGTCGGGCGGGCCCATCTGGTCTAGGCTTCCAGCATGACGTGGCAATGAGTAGGGTGGACGGTGGATCTGTATGGGGACTTTCTTGAGCTCTATATAGAGATCATGCTCGGGGCCGTGGCGTTCATGACTGTGGTGGCTACGCTGCGCCAGACCCTCGGCAAGCCCATGCCGCCCTATCAGTATCTTGTCGTCCGGTTCCTGGTCGAAGTCGGCCTGTCTCATGTATTTCTTGCCATGGCGGCGCTCGGTCTCGCCTACAGCGCCCTGCCTGACAGTGTCGCGCTGAAATGGACCGTCTATGCCTTTGCCGGTTTCACCTCGCCTTACCTCTTGTTCTACATCTACCGCCGGACGCGGCGAAAGGCGCCGACGCCCTTCATCATCCTGCTGGTGATGTTGGGCTATATCTCCATGGTCATCACACTGCTCCTGTCCGCGCTCGGGCTGTACGTGACGCCGTCGATCGAGGTCATCGTGATCTACCTGCTCTGGGTGTTTCTCGCACATATCGTGATCTTCTTTGTCTTCCTTGGCACGTTCTTCCGAATGGCAGCAGCATCGAGTGCCGATTGATCTTCCTTTGCGGGGATGACCTCGCCAGACTTGTCGCCTATACGGGCGCGATATTCGAACCTCAGAACACCGGAGCGCGCCTCATGACCGCCAATCTCGAACCAATCATCAATCAGGCCTGGGACGACCGCGCCAGCGTGTCGACCGACACGAAGGGTGAGGTGCGCGACGCGGTCGAGGAAGCGCTGGCCATGCTCGATTCCGGCAAGGCGCGCGTGGCTGAAAAGGGCGCGGATGGCAACTGGATCGTGAACCAGTGGCTGAAGAAGGCCGTGCTGCTCTCCTTCCGCCTCAATGCCAACGGCCCGATCAAGGGCGGTCCAGACGGTTCGACCTGGTGGGACAAGGTGGCGAGCAAGTTCGATGGCTGGAGCGCGGATGATTTCGCATCCTCCGGCCTGCGCGCTGTGCCGAACGCTGTGGCGCGCCGTGGCTCATTCATTGCGTCGGGTGTCGTGCTGATGCCGTCTTTTGTGAACATTGGCGCCTATGTCGATGAAGGCACCATGGTCGACACCTGGGCGACGGTCGGCTCCTGCGCGCAGATCGGCAAGAATGTGCACCTCTCAGGCGGCGCAGGCATTGGTGGCGTGCTGGAGCCGCTGCAGGCCAATCCGACCATCATCGAGGACAATTGCTTCATTGGCGCGCGGGCCGAAGTGGCCGAGGGCGTCATTGTGCGCGAAGGCTCGGTGCTCGCCATGGGGACCTTCCTCAGCCAGTCGACCAAGATTGTCTATCGCGAGACAGGTGAAGTGGTGATGGGCGAAGTGCCGGCCTATTCGGTGATTGTGCCCGGCTCCATGCCGGACCCGAAGGGCGGACCGAGCCTCTATTGCGCGGTGATCATCAAGACGGTGGATGAGCGCACGCGGACTAAGACCGGCATCAACGAGCTGCTGCGGCCTTAGGAGATGGATCGATCGCTGACAGTCCTGCCGATACGCTGACGCGCCCTGACGCGCTGGTCGGGCTTGCCGATGCCGAGCCCGAAGCGGCTGGCCGGTGGGAGCTGCATCTCGCCTATCGGATGAAGTCGATGAATACGGTCATCGACTTCAAGGCCGTCGTGGATTTCGTCCGGATAGGGGCTTTCTTCAGTGGGCGCTCCAGCATGGCCTATCTGAACGGTACCACCGAGATCATGCGCGTGCCGGCTGACATAGAAGGCGAGCTGACGGGCACGCAGGCGCTGCTTGACGTGCACATGCAGGAAGGCGCGCTGAAGCGTGCGCCATTTCACTGTTCGGGCGAAGCCAGGCCGGACGGGAGGCAATATGAAGGGCTATGGACCATGCCCTGCATCGACCCCGTAAAATGTGGCTGCGAGGGCGACCGCGGTGCCTTCTGGCTGACGCGGGTGGACGAGGCCTGAGCGTTATTTCGCTTGCGGACCGCGATACCGGTAATCCTGCATGAGGAGGATAGCAGGCTCGTAGCTGGCATCGGCGCGCAGGGCCTCTTCGAGGGCATCCCGCGCTTCGTTTTTCTCACCGCGTTCGATGTGGGCGAGTGCGAGTGCTGTCTTGTCGCGCGCCATATTTGCCGGGCCGGGGGCGTGAGGGGGCAGGTCCGATGGCTGAAATGCTGAAGCGGTTGCGATGGCCAGCGCGGTAAGGCTGGCGGCGAGGGAAAACTGTTCCATGACGATGTCCTTTCCGGCGCGACTATGCGCCTTGACAGGAGAATGGGGATTGGCGAGACCCGCTTGAATTGGCGGAAATGCCATTATGTGGTAGGTTTTCGCCAAACGGGAGTTCCTGCCATGCCTGACACCACGCACAGCCAGCACCGGGTCGCCGTCATGGCCTATGACCGGATGTGGCCGCTCGAGTTTGGCATTGCGACCGAGATTTTCGGCTGGGCGCGCCCTGAGATCATCGATGCGGTCTGGTATGATTTTCTGGTGGCAGGTCCTGACGCGCCGATCCGCACGATTGGCGGGATGACGATGCAGCCCGATCACGGCTATAATGCCGTCTCCAGCGCCGACACTGTCATCATTCCAGCCTGGCGGGACGTGAATGAGTGCCCGCCTGAGCCGATGCTTGAAGCGGTGAGAGGGGCGCGGAAGAATGGTGCGCGGATGGTGTCATTCTGCACGGGCGCTTATGTGCTGGCGCATGCCGGAATTCTGGATGGACGGCGGGCAACCACCCATTGGCGCGATCTGGGGCAGCTCAAGCGCCAGTTCCCGAAGATCGAGACGGTCGAGGATGTGCTCTATGTCGATGACGGCGATGTCATAACGTCGGCAGGATCGAGTGCGGGTGTGGATTGTAGCCTGCACATCATCCGCAAGGATTATGGGGCCGAGATGGCCAACCGGATTGCGCGAAGCCTCGTCATGCCGCCACACCGTGACGGCGGGCAGGCGCAATATATCGAAGCGCCGATCCAGGAGCGGTCGGGTCAGTCGGTCTCGGGCGTGCTTGACTGGGCGCGGGAGCGGTTGGATCAGCCTTTGGCGATCTCGGACCTTGCCCAGCAGGCGGGAATGAGCGAGCGGACATTTCTGCGGCGCTTTCGAGAGGGTACGGGCGTAACGCCTCTGAAATGGCTGCGACGCGAGCGCGTGTTCCGGGCCATGGGCCTGTTGGAGAAGACCGAGCTCAGCCTGATCGATGTTGCCGCGCAATCTGGTTTTGGCTCCGTCGAGACATTCCGCACGGCCTTCCGGGAAATCGTGGGCACGCCGCCGCACGCCTATCGCAAACGGTTCGAGCTGACGCGGGCCTAGTCCTCGATCGGGGCGTCGGGGTTTTTGACGCGGATCAAGCCATTGCCGATGAAAGTCATCACCAGTTCGTCATCCTGGTTGTAGACACGGTTCTGGGAGCGGGTGAGGCCCATATCGGGGCGCGACTTCATGCGGCGCTTGGAAAGCATTTCCATTTCTATGCGGATTTCGTCGCCGGGATAGACGGGCTTGATCCATTTCAGCTCGTCAATGCCGGGAGAGCCGAGACCGGCCTGCGGCTCGCCGTGCTGCATGGTCTCGACCATCAGCCGCATCGTCATCGCAGCAGTGTGCCAGCCCGACGCCGAGAGACGGCCGAAGAAGGTGTTCTTTGCGGCTTCATCATCGAGGTGGAAGGGCTGCGGGTCATATTTGGAGGCAAATTCGATGACCTCCTCACGCGTGACCTTGTAGCTGCGCGGGCTATGGGTGACCGTGCCGGGCACCACGTCTTCATAGTATTTCATGCGAGGGCATCCTGAATCTGTCCGCAGAGCAGATCAGTGCGGTCGGGCACGGTTTCAATGGCTGACGGTGCGTCAGGACGTGCTCTCATCAGGCGTCATGCCGAGGCCCGTCAGGACGTGGCTGTCGCGTGCATAAATGTCGTCGAGATAGCGGATGCCACCGGCCTCATCCTTGACGGCGGTGAAATATAGAATGTGAACGGGAACTTTCGCGGCGAGATTGGCGCGCGTTTCCTTTGCCGAGGCGACAGCGGTGTCAATCTTTGCGCGGTCCCAGCCCGGCGTGTCCTTGAGCAACCATTCCGACAGGCCAATCGGGTCCTGCGTGCGAAGGCACCCGGAAGAAAAAGCGCGCTGGCGCTGTGCAAAGAGGCCGCGCGTGGGCGTGTCGTGCAGGTACACATTGTGCGGGTTGGGGAACATGATCTTGACCTGGCCGAGCGCGTTCTGCGGCCCCGGTGCCTGGCGGATGCGATAAGGCATGGTGCCGACCGGGATGGCGTTCCAGTCAATCGTCGAGGCGTTCACAGGCTGGCCGGAGCGGTCAAGCACCTGGAAGCCGAGGCGGCTGACGGAGCCCGGATCCTTCTTGAACATGGGCAGCTTGTCGGCCCTGGCGAGGCTGGGCGGGGTCTCCCACCAGGGATTGAACACGATGTATTCGATCTGGTCAGAGAAGACCGGCGTCCGGCGATAGGGCTTGCCGACAATGGTGAGGTGGGTGCGCTGGGGCTCTCCATTTTCGTAGGCGGTGACGTCGAAGCCCGCAATATTGGCGCGCAGATGCTTCTGGCCGAGATCACCCGGCAGCCAGCGCCAGCGTTCCATATTGACGCGGACCTGCTGGATACGGGTCTGCGGGCCGCGATTGAGCGCGCGAATGGAAGCTGCGCCAACCACGCCGTCTGCGTCGAGGTTTTCCGCTGTCTGGAAGGTCTCGACCGCGTTCACCGTGTCGGCGTCCATCGTGCCGGTGGCCTGTGCCTCCTCTAGCAGACCAAGCTGGACGAGGCGGGCCTGAAGCTCAACGACGCGAGGACCTGTCATGCCTGATTTGAGGGCCGGGCCTTCAGAGACCTTGCTGATCGGCTTGCCGGCATCCTTGCGCAGGGCGGCCAGTTCATCCTTCAGCGCGCCATAGGCTGGCTGTACGGGGGCAAGCTGTTCGAGGCTGGTCGCGATGGTGCCGGTTTCAAGGGCATAGGCGAGGACGGCGGCCAGGTCGGCCTCGCGGCGGGCGGCGGTCCAGTCCGGCTCGATGCTGACGGGGTTGAGCTTGCCGTACAGCATGTGCGCGGCGGCTGACATCCAGGCGTCGGTGGCGATCCAGTCGCGCTCCTGTGGATTGGCGGCGAGGACAAGCTCTTCAAGGTGGTAGTCTGTTGGCGTCAGGCCGTGTGCGCGAAGGCCCTCAATAGCACTGATCAAGGCCTGGTAATTTGCGTCGGACCAGACGGTCTGCGTCGCTGCGTCTTCGAGGAAGGCGTCGGTCGCGACGGGCGCGAGTTCATAGTCGACCGGCTCGGCTGCGGCGGTGAATGGAATGAATGCGGCGGCGACCGCTGCGAAAAGCCGGACAGGTCTCATCCTGGTCTCTCCTCCCTCGATGACTTTCCCTTGAGACTAGTTCATTTGGCCGCACTTGCCAGCCTTCGGGGACATTCCATGCTTGTGAAGAGGCGGCTCTGCTGGTTGAAGTCTCACCATGCAGACACTTCTTCCCATCGCCGAGGAGATCGGCGCGATCCTGAAAGCCCGGCGCCAGACGATTGGTATCTGGGAATCCTCCTCTGGCGGGCTGATCTCGGCAGCGCTGCTCGCGCAGCCGGGGGCTTCGGCCTATTTCCGGGGCGGCGGCGTCATCTATGCACCGGCAGCGTTTCGAGGGCTGATGGGGCTCAGCAAGGAGGATCTCGGTGACATGCGTTCGTCCAGCGAGCCCTATGCGCGCTTTGCCGCCGCGACGATCCGCGACCGGCTGAAGGCCGACTGGGGCCTCTGCGAGACGGGGGCCGCCGGGCCTGGGGGCAATGCCTATGGCGATGCAGCGGGCCATACCTGCGTGGCGCTGGACGGCGAGGGTGTGAAGATGTCCCGCACGCTCGAGACCGGGCTGGATGATCGCGGGCAGAATATGCGGCTGTTTGCGGCGGAGGCCCTGCACCTGCTGCGCGAAGCGATTTCCTAGAGGCCCCATCACGGGCCCTCCTTGCGAGTGGGCAGGGGCGATGGGCGCAATCGTTTCAAACAATCGCTCGCCAGTGGTTCAACTTCGCTCACCATGTCGGGCTTTTTCTAGCGTCGCATCAGGCCGTTGCACGCGACGTTGCCACCCCTCCGGAGACTTAGAGTGAGGCACGCCTGAAATGATTGCCTTGCCCCGGGAATTGTAGCAGCTTTTGCGCAGGAGACCGGGGAGGGGGACGTGCTGATATTCTGGTGCTGGCTTGCCGCCGTCATCTCGGTCGTGCTGGCCTATGTTGTGGCCGGGCCGATCTGGAAGCGTGAGCATTCCATGTTCTTCGGGGACAGCGAGAAGCCGCTGGAGCTCAGCGGCGCGGTCGGCGAAGTGTTCATCATCACCGCCGGCGCTCTGTTTGTCGCCGCGATCGACCAGGTCTGTGAAGAGGTTTCACCGGTATCGATCCTGACAACGTATCCGCTGTTCTGCGGCGGCTTTTTCGCCGTCGTGCTGGTCGGCGTCTATCTCTACGGTGTCTATAAGGGCATGACCGGGCTTCCGGGCGAGAAGAAGCGGCTGACGGCGACCTATATGGTGTACGGCGTGTTCAGCACCATCCTGTTTGCCGGGATCTGCCTGCTCGCGGCGCTGATGATCGCAGAGGCCGTGATCGATGCGAACAAGTTTTCGACCGAGGCCGCGCTTGTCCTCGCCCAGGCAGAAGGGCTCAGCGGGCAAGCGATTGCGGCGAAGACGAGCGGGCTGAACATGGTCTTCCTCGACACGCAGGCCGTGCTGAAGCGGCTGGAAGGATCGATGTCGCCGGTCTTTGTGTTCGCGGCAGGCCTGTTCGCGTTCAACCTTGTTGTACGTTATACGCCGCTTCGCCGCGCCTTCGCCAAGGAGGCGATGTTTGCGACCTATCTGACAACGTTTACCGCGCTTGCGCTGGTCGTTGTCACGGGGATCTGGGTCTATACCGGCCAGTACAGCAATTTCATCGGCGATGTGCTCAATGCCATGGCACCGATGAGGCCGGACTTCTTTGCGGCCTCACCCGATTATAATTCACGATATACCGATATCTGGCTGAGGCTGGTCGACGATCAGGCGCTGCTTGGCTTTCTGTCGCGGATGAGCGATCAGTGGGGCGGCGTTGCAGCCTTGCTCGGCATCTTCCAGTGGAGTGCGGAGCGGTTCAACAAGCCGGAGGCGAGCACGAAGATGCCTTCGCCCAGACAAGAGGGAACGGTGTGAAGGTCTTGTGGATTGCGCTGATACTCGTCGCGCTGCTGGTCATTTACGCACTGGCAGTGCGCTACGTCACATTGCGCGACGGCTCCATCCCGATGGACGCGGTCCCAGCCTCGCCGCAGGAGGCAGGCAGCGAAGAAACGCTAAGCGTAATGATCTGGAACCTCGGCTATGCCGGGCTTGGTGCTGAGTCTGACTTCAAGGCTGATGGGGGCGAGATGCTGCAGCCGCCAAGCAGGGCTGTGGTTGAAAAGAACCTTGCCGGTATTCAGGATGTGCTGCGGGCGCAGGACGCCGACGTATTCCTGTTCCAGGAACTGGCCCGTGGCGGTTTTCTCAATCGCGGCGTGGATGTTGTTGCTGGCGTGCGTGAGGTGCTGCCAGGCTACGGCTCTTTCTTCACCGCCGACATCAAGACACGGCTTCTTCCGTCACCACTGTCCTTGCGCCACGGCATCGGCATGTTCTGGCGCGGCGCTCCGCTCACGGTCGAGATTGTCCGCTTGCCGGAAGAGCCTGAGCCGATCATGGGTTTCATCCAGCGGCGCTACCACGTGCAGGTCATGGAGTTTGAGCAAGGCGGGGTGCCCTGGACCCTGATCAATGTCCATCTGTCGGCCTTTGATGAAGGTGCCAATACGCGATTGCTGCAATTGCTGGCGGTGATTGATCTGGCCAAGCGCCATTACGAAAGTGGCCGCGCTGTCGCCGTGGGTGGGGACTGGAACATGCGGCTGACGCCAACGGATTTTGCCTCAACGTCCGACGACAGCGCCTTGTTCTGGATCCATGATTTTCCGAAACATGAGCTGCCAGATGGCTGGCAGATCGCGGTCGATCCGAGCGTTCCAACTGTGCGGACGAACGAGCGGCCTTATGCGCGCGATGAGAATTATCGCACCATCATCGATGGCCTGCTCGTCTCACCCAATGTCGAAGTGGTGAGCGCGGCGGGGCTGGACCTCGATTTCCAGATCACCGATCACCAGCCCGTGCGATACACGCTGCGGGCGAGGCCCTGATGGAGGCGGACATGGCGAAGCAGGCAAAGAGCTGGACGTTTGGCGAGAAGGTGCAGGGCTATGCCTGGGAGGTGGCCAGCCCGCGCGCGAGCCTGCTGCTGCAGCATGGCTACGGCGAATATGCCGGTCGTTATGTGATGAGCTACAATCGCCTCATTCCGAACCTCAACGCGCTCGACATCAATGTCTATGCGTTCGATGCCGAGGGGCATGGGCGCTCACCGGGCCCGCGCGGGGCGACGGACATGAAACGGGCCGTGGCGCATCATCTTGCCGCGCGTGAAGTGCTGGAGACGCGCGAAGAGCCGCTCTTCATGATGGGGCATTCGCTCGGCGGGCTGATTACGGCGGCGAGTGTCGCCTATCGCCCGGAAGGGGTGAGCGGGGCGGTTTTGAGCGCGCCAGCGCTGAAGATCGAGCTTAATCCGGCCCTGAAGACGGTTGCGGGCGTCCTTGCCTCGATTGCGCCCACGGCCAGGCTGACGCCGCCGCTCGATGCCGATGCCATTTCACGTGATGCGGCGGTGGTTGAAAAATATCGCAACGATCCGATGGTGATCACGAAAGCGCCTGCGGCCCGGCTCGGCGCGACGGCGATCAAGGTGCTCGAGCGTGCCCGCAGCAGCTTTTCGGACTGGGATGTGCCGGTGCTGGTGATCCATGGCGATGCCGACCGGCTGACCCCGATCGAGGGCAGTCGGGCATTCATTGAGGCGATTGGGGCATCGGACAAGCAGCTTGTCGAGTTCGCCGGTGGCTATCATGAGCTGCTCAATGATCATGAGGCGGACAAGGCGCTCGCCACCGTGCTCGACTGGCTGAAGCCGCGCCTGCCGGGCGGCAGGGTCTGATGAGCCCCACAAGGGGCCTTCCGAAGAGAGGAGCGCCAAGATGCGCGTTCAGCGTCCAGCGGCTTCGTGGTTCGACTTCGCTCACCATGAAGCCTGATGAGTCATTTGAAAAAAAGCCTTCATCCTGAGCGACGTCGAAGGTCGAAGGCGTTCTGGTGAGTTCAATGCAGTGATCGCCCCCTCACCACTGGGGAGGGGCCGAGGAGGGGTCAGAGCCCCAGACACCGCAGCACGAAATCGGCACGGGCAGTCACACTCGATTTCGGCAGATCGATCATTGCGTAACCGCGTTTGGGGTAAGCGAGGCGGAGATAATTGTATTCCAGCACGGCGGTCTCAAAGGAGAGCGGGCGTTCATCATCCTGCTCGTAGAGCTCGAACCATGGCGGGGCCATGAAGACCGGGCTGGAATAGATGGTCGTGTGGCAGAGTTTTTCGAGGTCCTCGGGCATCGCTATGGAGAGGCGCTCGAAATGGGCGGCGGCGTCCACTGCGGAGCGATCGAAGAAAACCGGGCCGTCATGGGTGCGTACCTCTGCCAGTGTGGCGTGGGCGTATTCGATGGCCTTGCGCACGAAGGCCTCCGCATTGACCCAGGGCAGGGCATCGCCGCCGGTCGCAAGCGCTTCGCGAACAATGTTGCGGCCGGGCTCTTCCACCGTGCGGAAGCCGCGGCGGGCGAGTTCATTCAGAAGGGTGGACTTGCCGCCAGACGAGCAGCCGGAGATAACGATGCGCCGCCGGTGTCTCATGTGTCCCCGTCATACATGACGCGCTCGAGATAGAGCCCGTCCGCCGGCGCGACGGGGCCGCAGGCCGCGCGGTCGCGGGCTTCAAGGATGTCCTTCACCCAGCCCGGTTCCTGCATGCCGCGGCCGACCTCGACGAGGCTGCCGACAATGGAGCGGACCTGGCGATGCAGGAAGCTGCGGGCAGTGGTCGTCACTTCGATACGGTCGCCATAGGCGCTGACATTCAGCGTGTCGAGCGTCTTCACCGGGCTCTTGGCCTGGCACTGGGCATCGCGAAAGGTCGAGAAATCATGCTCGCCGATCAGGTGGTCTGCCGCTTCCTGCATCTTGCGTACATCAAGCGGGACGGGGACGCGCCAGATCAGCCCCTTGTCGAAAGTGAGATGGGCACGGCGGACCTGGATGATGTAGCGATAGGCGCGGCCTGTGGCGCTGAAGCGGGCGTGAAAATCCTCGGTCACGTCTTCGGCGGTGAGGACAGCAATGGGGTCGGGGCGAAGATGGTAGTTGAGCGCGTCCGCCACCTTGCGGATCGGGCGCGGCTTGGTGAGGTCGAGATGGGCGACCTGTCCGGTCGCGTGCACGCCGGCATCGGTACGCCCGGCCCCCTGCACGAAGACGGGCTTGCCGTCGAGGGCCTCAGCGGCGCGTTCAAGCGCGCCTTGTACGGAGGGCTGCCCTTCCTGACGCTGCCAGCCATAAAAGGGACGGCCATCATATTCGACGAGGAGACGGATGCGCTGGGTCATGCAGCAGCCCCGAAGGCTCTGGGATAGGTGAGCGTGCCCGTGCGGGGCGCGGTGTTGCTGAGCTCGATCCCCATGAAGGCGGGGCCGGACCATGGCGCGTCATAGCGGGCCGCGACCTCCGGGCTGAAACCGAATTTCGGATAATAGCCTGTATGGCCGAGGACGAAGACGAGCTGCCGGCCCTGGCCTTCCATCATCGTCATGCCGAGCTTGATCAGTCCACGGCCTATGCCGGATTTCTGGCGGTCTGGGCTGACGCTCATCGGGCCGAGACCGGCGGCGATGTCCTCGTCGTCAATCAGTATACGGAAGAACTGGATGTGGCCGAGGATGTCGCGATCATCATGCGCGATCAGCGAGGCGAGGCTGTCGCCGTCTGCGAGGAGTTGCGTCACGATCTTCGCTTCATCCGGCGTGCCGAAGGCAGCATCATTGAGGGCGTTGATCGCGTCGGCATCTTCGGCGCGGGCCGGGCGGTTCCAGATATCCTTCATTCGAAGCGGCTCCCTGCCTCAATCTTGTTGCCACGCAGGAAGTCTTCGGCGTCCATGGCGCGGGAGCCCGGCTTTTGCAAGTTGAGGAGGCGCACGGCATGGCCATCGCCGCAGGCGATGAGGAGATTGTCGTCGAGCACCGTGCCGGGGGCCGCGGCGTCATGCGTCTGCTCTGAGAGCCGGCTCATCAGCGCCTTTACGCGGACGGGTTCGTCGCCGGGCTTCGGCGTCCAGTTGAACCAGGCGCCGGGGAAGGGGGAGAGGCCGCGGATCTGGCAATCGACTTTGGCGGCGGGTTTGCTCCAGTCGATCTGGCGGTCATCGGCCGTGATCTTGGAGGCATAGGTCGCGCCGTCTTCGGTCTGGAGCACAGGTTTGAGGCTGCCATCGGCGAGGCCTTCGAGGGCGCGGGGGGCAAGCTCTGCAGCGAGTTCTGCGAGGCGGTCATGCAGGCTGCCGGCGGTCTCGAAGGGGAAGATGCGCGCTTCGGAACTGGCGAGGACGGGGCCGGTGTCGAGCCCGGCTTCCATCATCATCGCCTGCACGCCGGTCATCTCGTCACCTGCCATGATGGCACGCTGGATCGGCGCCGCGCCTCTCCAGCGAGGCAGCAGCGAGGCGTGCATGTTCATGCAGCCAAGGCGCGGCGCGTCCAGCACCTCCTGCGGTAGGATGAGGCCATAGGCGACGACGACGGCTGCATCGAGATTGAGGGCTGCGAAGCGGGCTTTTTCCTCGGCGGGCTTTAGCGATTTCGGCGTGCGGACCTCAAAGCCGTGGTCCTCGGCATAGCGGTGGACGGGCGTCGGTGTCAGCTTCTTGCCGCGTCCGGCGGGGCGGGGCGGCTGGGAATAGACGCAGGCGATCTCATGGCCGGCCTCGACCAGCGCGGCGAGCACATCAACGGCAATATCCGGGCTTCCCATGAAGGCAATGCGGAGCGGGTGTCTCATGTGGCGGGGTCTAGCGAAGCGGGGGGATTAGGCAAGATGGAAGCGGGTCAAAGCCAAGGATTGCAAATGATCGTGAATATCGAATGGGCTTTGCAGACTGGCTCTGGCTGTTCGAGCGATAGAATCCCAGGACCGTAATTCAAACCGTGCAGCGCAAATGCCAAAACACCGAGGAACAACACTAATTTGGTTGCAGCGCTTGAGCCTGACAGCCTGCGCAGCATGATCAGGCCCCGACCTTGGCTTTCATTCGGGTGGCTTTCCGCACTTTCTCGACCGCGCGCTGGCGTTTCAGGCGCGAGAGATAATCGATGAAGAGGGTGCCTTCGAGGTGGTCCATCTCGTGCTGGATGCAGACGGCGAAGAGGCCTTCGGCGACTTCTTCCTGCTGGTTGCCATCATAGTCGAGATAGCGGATGCGGCACTCGGTCGGGCGCTCGACTTCCTCATAGACGTCGGGGACGGAGAGGCAGCCTTCTTCATACGGCGCCTTGTCTTCGGTCAGCGGCAGGATTTCCGGGTTCACGAAATAGCGCGGCTGCGGCTCTTCATCCTGGCCGGCAAGGTCCATCACGATGACGCGCAGCGGCACACCGATCTGGATCGCGGCAAGGCCGATGCCGGGCGCGTCGTACATGGTCTCGAGCATGTCATCCATC